>Ga0315282_10002622_pt1 | contig 32832 bp, 37 predicted proteins | sample YL17G07_20_MG_FD_203693 | JGI IMG/M metagenome (GOLD analysis project Ga0315282, IMG submission 203693) | Sediment microbial communities from Yellowstone Lake, YNP, Wyoming, USA - YL17G07_20 | ecosystem: Environmental > Aquatic > Freshwater > Lake > Sediment | place: USA: Wyoming | collected...
CTTGTGGTCTCCCGTAGTCTACTTCGACTCAATCGGGCAGGATCCTGAAGAAATCTCAAGCTACGTTCGCAATCAAGGAAACAGCTTAGTGAATACCACTAGTCTTTGACTAGTGGTAGTTTATAATATAATATAAATGATTAATGGAAAGATTTAATTTACCCAAAAGGTGTAAAGTGTTAAATAAAGATTTAGCTTTTATTATAGGCGTCGCTTTAGGTGATGGCCATATTTCTGGCAGAACAATTTTTGTTATTGTAAAAGACAAAGATTTTGCAGAAACATTTGCCAAAACTATAAAAATGTGGTGTGGGAAGATTGTTAAGGTAAAAAAATAAAAAATAAAAATCTATGGAATGCTACAGTCTATTCTGTAGAAATAGCTGAACTAATCAAAGGGTTTGATATTGACTCAATAAAATATGCATCAGAAGAAATTCAATCTGCATTTTTGAGAGGATTTTTCGATGCAGAAGGAGGCATTAGTAAAGTTAAAAATAGTTATTCCATTAAAATTACAAACACGAATAAAGAATTAATTCATTCTGTTTTTAATCTTATGCAAAATTTGGGTTTCGAAAACCTCAGGCAAACGAAGGAAAAGGCGCCTTATAGTTCAAAAATAGTTTATAGAATCATAAGCGGTAGGAGATATAACATACTACTTTTTGATAAAAAAATTGGATTTTCGATAAAAAGAAAAAGAACTAGACTTAAAGAAGCTGTCTTATATTTATCAAAATTGAAACATTGGAGATGGAGCAGCCAAGAATTGGCGTTTCTTAAGGAAAATCATAAAAAAATTTCCAACATAGAAATTTCTAAACGATTAGGACGGACTATAGCAAGTGCTCAACATAAAGCAAATGAACTGGGCTTGAAAAAAACTACAAAATGGAATAGGAGAAATATAATAAATGAATTAAAAAATACTGCAAAGATTATAGGATACTCTCCAACGGAGTCAGATTTAATAAAATTAGATAAGAATGGATTACTCTTTGGTTGTATAAATCATTTTGGCAGTCTTAATAGAGCAAAAGAGGCGTCGGGTTTGAAGGTAAATTGTAGAAGGTGGACTAATGAAGAAAAGGAATTTCTAAAGTTGAATTTCGACAAATTGACTATTGACGAATTAAAAAAGAAACTTGATAGGAGTGAAAAAGTTATAAGAAATATGCATTCGTTTTTAAGAATATAGATTTAACTAAAAAAGTTGGATAATTGTCTTTAGTCAGAATATATGACCTCAGACACAACAAGACCACATTTTTTGCAGATCTCTTCGCTTTTTGTTATTTCCAACTTTTTGCTCCCGCACTCTGGACAGCTTTTCATTTTTACACCTACATAACAGCTCGAAATTTACCTTTAAATGCTTTTCGCTTCAGCAAAAAATATTTCAGAAATGTGTTATTGTTGGAAAGTGAAAGTAAAATATAAAAAAAATTACCAAAAAAATAGTAAAAAACAAAGCTTTATAAGCCGAAGTAACAACAACTAAAGGTTAGAGAAATAAAAAAATAAAAGGAAGTGATTTGATGAAGTACGTTTTAGATTCTAGCATCATCATTGATGGCAAGGTCACGGAACTGATTAAAAATGAAGAATTGCAGGATGCAGAGCTGATTATACCCGCAGCTGTCCTTGACGAGTTACAGTCGCAGGCATCGAAAGGAAGAGAGTCCGGCTTTGTGGGGCTGGAGGAATTGAAAAGCCTGAGGAAGCTTTGCGATGAGAAGAAGATAAAGATAAGATTCAGCGGCGAGAGACCTAGTTTTGACGACATCAGGTTGGCAAAGTCAGGAAGGATGGACGCGATAATACGCGATGTGGCAAAAGATGAGGAGGCTACACTTTTAACAGCTGACTATGTGCAAGCTCTAGTTGCAGATGCTGAAGGCGTGAAAGTAAAACATATGCCTGCTGTGATAAAAATCACAGGATTGAGTTTTGAGAAATTTTTTGATAAGGAAACACTGAGCGTGCATCTTAAGGAAGATGTTATACCGATGGCTAAACGAGGAAAACCTGGCAGGTTTGAACTCGTGAAAATAGGCAGCACTCCCATATCAGCAGAAGAGCTTGACGGCATAATAAAAGAGGTGTCAGAAACTACAAGGATAAGCGAAGAGGGATATGTGGAAATAAACCGCGGCGGAGCTTTGGTGATACAGCTTGGAACATACAGAATAGCAGTGGCAAGGCCGCCTTTTTCTGACGGCTTGGAAGTCACAATTATTAGACCGATAGTGAAGATGAGATTGGAGGATTACAAGTTTTCTGAGAAACTTATGAGCAGGTTGAGCGAAAGGGCTGAAGGTATTTTAATCGCAGGTCCGCCTGGTTCCGGCAAGTCAACACTAGCAGCATCATTGGCGGAATTTTTTGCTGCGAAGGGAAAAATCGTGAAGACTTTGGAGTCACCTCGTGATTTGCAAGTAGGGCCGGAGATAACTCAGTACGGGCCGTTGGAAGGAGATTTTGAAAAAACTTCCGACATACTGCTGCTTGTGAGGCCGGACTATTCCGTATACGATGAAATCAGAAAAACGAAGGATTTTGGAGTATTTGCCGACATGCGCCTGGCTGGTGTCGGTATGATAGGCGTTGTGCATGCTAGCAATGCTGTGGATGCGATACAGAGGTTCATAGGCAGGGTTGATCTGGGAATGATACCGCACATAATAGACACGATTGTTTTTCTGAAATACGGCGAAGTGAAGAAGGTGTACGAAATCTCGATGGTAGTCCGCGTGCCTACTGGAATGACTGAGGCCGACTTGTCTAGACCTCTAGTAGAGGTAAGAGATTTTGAGACTGGAAAGATGGAGTATGAAATCTACACATTTGGTGAAGAAAACATTGTCATCCCTGTTACTGGTGAGGAGAAAACTGCATCTGGTGTGAAAAAACTAGCAGGGGAGAGGATAATGCAGGAGATAAGAAAGTTTGACGAGAATGCTGTTGTCGAGGTTGTCAATGAAAACAATGTTGTTGTGCGTGTGAGTAATGAAGCTATACCCCGTATAATCGGGAGGGAAGGAGCGACTGTGAAAAAACTTCAAGAGCAGCTTGGCGTGCACATAGATGTGGAGCCTAAGACGCCGTCACTAGGAAAAGAAGCAAACTATAAGATTGAAGAAAGCGGCAACAGCTTGGATTTTGAATTTGACAAAAGGCTGGTTGGAAAAACTGCAAACTTTTACATCGAAGACAACTTTTTATTTTCTGCGACAGTAGGAAAGAAATGCAGGATAAAAGTTACGAAGGATTCAGAGATAGGAAAAGATTTAGTGAGAGCAATAGTTGGAAGGAAGAAGCTGAAGGTTTTGATTTAAGATAGTTTTGTCTTCTTCGCGCTTATCTCTCTCGTTTGACCTCGCACACCTTTCTTCCTTTCTTTAACTTTTATCAGACCTATCTCGGCCAAGTGGTTCACAGAGTCTCTGAAAGACCTTTCATTGATGGGATTATCAGCACGCCTGCAATATTCCTCATACATCTCCCCCGACAACTTGCTACCCTCTCTAGCTATCTCCACGATAATTTTTTCCATGTCGTCAATTTTCTCCAAAAGTATGTCAGGCTTCACCTGCTTCACTCCAGACAAAACTTTTTTCGCATGTGCTGCTTGCAGTATGTCAGCATGCTCCTGTTCAGCATTTCTTCCAGCCTTCATCAAACAATGCAATCCAATCCTAACATCGCCGCCATTCTTCACAGCGTGGTTTGCACACAGCAGAACAACACCATCTTCCACGTCGCGGAAAGCCTCCTTCACTCTGTCTTGAAGAATTTTCTTCATTTCTTCCAAAGAATAAGGCTGGAATTCTATCTCGTCAACAGCAAGGCTGCTCCTTATCCTCGGCTCGCACTGCATGAAAACGTGCGGGTTATTTGAGATGAAAATCAATCCCACTGGCGTGGAAACGTACTGGTTTATTCGTAGCAAATCATACAGAGCCTCCTGCTCAAGCTGGTCAACTTCATCCAAGCAGACAATCAATCCTTTGTTCGTTTTTTTGCATACTTCGATTATCTTCTCCAACACCTCATCCTTACCAATCCCTTTGCGCTGAACGAATGAACCCATCTCTAGTGCAATCTTTGTCAAAACAGCATGCGCAGTCTTATAGTCCCAGCAGTTTATGTATACTGTCTTTATTCTCGCAAAATTTTCAAACTCGCGAAAGACGAATTTTGTCGAGGCAGTTTTACCAATACCAGGCGCGCCATATAAAAAAGTGTTCTGCGGCTTTCTGTTTTCTGCTGCCGGAGAGAGGTTGTCTGCCAATTGCTTTATTTTGCTTTCTCTGAAAGGCAGAATTTCTGGAAGATATTCTGTTGAAAGAACAGCTTCCTTTTTGAAAATCTTGGATTCGGAAACATCATTCAGCATACTACCCATATATTTTTTTATTGATTAATAAATTAGCTTTGATTTTTTAAGAGGTTCTATCAAAAACTCAAGTTTAAATTCTTTTTTGATACTTATTAAAGTGATAAGATGTCCATACTTTACAGTCTTTTCGGGATACCAAGAAATGTGAGAGAATTCGCCCAAAAAATAAAGAAAGAGGGCGCAACATCTGCAACCTTGAAAACGCATAGCCTTTCCGAATATGATAACGGTTTCGGAGGATATGATGTAAACTTGTATATCGAAGCCGTTTCAGGCCGAAGGGTTTACAGAGAAAAAGTATGTCATACGGGGAGTGCTACAGCGAGTATGTTATGGGACGACAGCTCTGGAACTATTCTTGATATGCTAAACGGCTGGAAAAAAATACTTGAAAAAGAAGGAATAAACATTAATCAAATACAGGGAATTAAATCGAATTTAATCAAATCTACAATAAAATAGATTACAATCCTAGCGAATCAGAAATATTTTGCAGCGCTTTCAGCGCAATCTCAGCAAATTTCACTCTATCAATTCCCAGCTTTTCACAGAAATAAATTCTCTCCCTGCTGCAATTGCGAGCAAAATCCTTTTCCTTGTATCTCCTCACTACGGATTCAGGCTTGACTTCGGCAAGTTTTTTTGAAGGCATCACCAAAGCGCAAGAAACTATCAAGCCTGAGATAGCATCTGCTGCTATCAAGCCGTAATCCATTTTTGTTTTTGGTTCAACGCCAGTATTCTCAAAATTGTGCGACTTTATGCTCTGCAAAACTTCATCGTCAACCTTTCCTTCTAACATTTCTGCAGACATTATGCCGTGCTGTTTAGCTCCATCTGGCTTTGAGAAGTCAAGTCTTTCATAATCAACATCATGCAGTATCCCAACCAGCCCCCACTTTTCCTTGTCTTCATTCAGATGTTCTGCTATAGTTCTCATTATCGCTTCCACTGCTAAAACGTGCTTCATCATGTATTCCTTCTTCAAATTTTCCTTTGCCAGAAGTAGAGCTTCTTCCCTGTTCACAACGCTTCCCTCAGTTTTTCTATTATCTCATTCCTTCCAATGTCGACTATGTACGGCCCCAGCTTAGGTCCTCTGTTCGATTTTAAAAGTATTTGATAAACAACTCTGAAGAATTCCTGCACAGCTATTCCATGCTTCTTGGCTATCTCAAACACAGCCTTCTGTATCCTCTCCCCGTCCTTTTCATTCTTTATGCATTCTATGAAATCCGAAATAGCAGGTTTCACATTGTTAGGCACTACAAATTTTGCAGCCTGCTCCCTTCCGTACTTGTCATACCAGTTTTTTGCCAATTCCAGCCTCTCTGAAATTTTCTTCTTCAGTGCTGGTGTCAGAGTTCGAACATGTCCGAACTGTTTTAGTTTTTCCACAGCGAAATCCACCTGATCCTTGTCAGGCAGTATCTTTGCTATTTCTGTGAAGACTGAAAATGGGGCTAGATGAAGACATTTTTTCGGCAACGGCTTTAGCTGCATCAATTCATACAGTCTTGTGTATGTAACCTTATCTCTCTCGCTTTCAACTTTTTTCTCGCCATAATAAATTTTCTCCAAATTATCATTCTCGTCCATCATATTCGGTATATCAGTCCAGCGAAAGTTCCTTTCTCTCATTGGATCTTTCAAAAACAGCAGCCTCAACAATTCCGGTGTAGCAACTTCAAGCCAATCTTTCGGATATACAACATTGCCTACGGAAGCGGACATTTTTTCGCCGTTGATTATCAGATACTCGTAAAATATAGGCACGGCCATTGGGAATTTGAACACTCTCTCTATTATCTCAGCGTTTATCCAGAAAGCGCTGCCTGGCACGATGTATTCCTTTCCGAATCCCTCCGAGCAAACCTTCCAGTGATACCACTGTGCAGCAAGCTCGCTTTTGTACAAAAGTTTTCCGTTGCCTTTCATCGGGTTGTCAACGCCCTCGTGCCCGCATCCTTTGGCAGTCTGAGTTTTGAAATCATAGTCTTTGCAGATGTAGTGAACCAAGCCATCCTCCACTTTTGTCACGCGCGGAGTGATTATCTTCCCGCAATTTTCGCAGATAGGCTGCCACGGGCTCCACTCTTTTGGAAGCGGCCTGTCCTTCATCCTGTTTTTGTTTTGTATCTCAACGATTTTCTCATAATTGTCCAAAATAATTTTTATCTCTTTTTTAAACGTGCCTTTAAGATATTCCTCCCTCATCGAGAACATCTTCATCTTGCTCTGGATGAATTGATTCACAACTGCGATGTAGGCAGATTTGTGATGTTCCTCATACGACTTGTGGCATCCGTCAGGGTCAGGTATCTCTGTTACTGGAACGCCGATATACTGCTTGTAGCTTTCAGGCACGCCTGTAGGAATTTTTCTTAAAGGATCGACATTGTCAGCAGTCCATATAAATTCTGACTTGTGTCCAGCATCGATCAAAGAGCGGTGGACAGCTTCGCATCTTATCGTGTCGCTTAGCCTTCCTATATGCAAAACACCCGACACAGAAGCTGCAGACTTTACAACAAACTTTTTCATCTTCGGCACAGCGTCATCAGTAAAGTGGAACTTTTTTCTCTCCACTATCTCTCGAGCTATGCCGTCGGTCCAAAACTCGTACTTTTTCTCTTTCTGCATAATAACAATATTGTTTTTGGTAATTATTTAGAACATTGTTTGCCATAAATTCTGATTTGTCTAAGTCACAATTTTATAGACCATGAAATGTTCAAACCTTGCCTTCCTTTAGAAAGCGAAATATCCGCATCGTAATTTCCTTCATCTGGTAACCTCATAAATTCTGATGTAAATTCTGATACGAATTCTTCATTCGTGATTTTGCTCTCCGAATGATCTTTCTTTAGATGCAAAAACTTTCTAAAGAACGGCCTATAAATTTCTGCAAAATTTCTAAATTTGTCCTGATTTTTTTCGTTCACAAAGCACTCGAATATTTTAATATAATTCTCCACCATTTCATCTATGTCAAAAATATACTCTGCTTCCTTATATCGCCTCACATATTCGCGCATTTCTGAAAATTTTCCTCGACGATAGAAGGACCAAAGGGCTTTGATACTTTCTAGCATACTTTTATAAAGAAAAAATAACCCCTTTATAGATTTGGAACTCACCCAAGTGGTAAATCCAGAAATACTTGTTTTAACTTTTATAAAAGACGGTACTTATGGCTTAATATTTTGTATACACCAATTACAGTGAGCACGCCTGCTGCAATGGGCACTCCAAATTTATACAAAGCGTCGTTGTACGGAATCCGGCTGTGTGTCCCGGCTCCTATAAGAGTACCAGTCACCAAAGCAACAGTCTTTCTAAGACAAGAAGGAAGAACATATGTTATTTCAGACCCATCCGCATTTTTACTTAATTCTACAGTTCCAATATCTTCATCAGTTATTTCAACCTGACCTTCTGAAGTATTTTTAGAAAAATTATACCGGCCAGAGCCTACTATAATTGTTTTGTTAATTTTAACTGTGCCTTCTCCGCCAATTTCTAATCCATTCTCGTCTTTGCTTGCAGATATATTAGCTTTCCACTTTCTTGGCATAGATTATCACTATAAAGTAGTAATATATAAAGATTTCTATTCCATAAAAAATGATTCATTCCAATAAATTTTTATCGTCCAAACCTTTCTCATCATCAATATATCGTCTACATACTTTCCCTTATGCAGGAAAAATTTCAGCAGCTGCCCAGTGTCGTTTCTCCTGATAGTCCTAAGCAAAACTTTTTTTCCATTCTTGATTGTGAATTTATCTATACGCTGTCCGAGTTTGTATTTCATATTATTTATTAATATGAAATTAAATTAAAGATATGAAGGGTTTTTCCCCAATCATCTCTGTGGTTTTATTAATTCTTATAGTTGTTTCCCTTGCAATAATTATTAACTATTGGGCAAGGGATACTGTTGTGCAAGTACTGGCGAACTCTTACAACAACTACAAGAAAACCGCCGGAGTTGTTGCTGCATCTTTCTTCAATTTGTTAAAATAGATGTTTGGTCTTTCAGGAGTCAACAGCAAAGGCTTAAATCTTTTACTGTATACATAATAAGTAATGTCAGAATATATTAGATCAGCCGCTGTAATTTTGGAAGCAACAAAACCTCTAGAAGATCGGGCCAAAATACTAATTGATGATTTTTTTGATGCCTTGAGGAAAGTTGCAAAATCACACGATTATACTGAAAAAAGAAGGTGGCGGGACGAGAATACTAAATCTCAGTTTTTAGCAAAGTGTCAGTATGAAAAAGGCCCAGATCCTCAAAAAGGTATTAATCATCCCTATTATGTAATGGTTGTAGCATCAATTGGAGGCCCTGAAGATCCAGATTGGTACGGCCATAAAACGTGTGTTAGTTTATCTGGGGCTATGCCTAATGAACCTCTAATACGAAATCTTGATTTAAATAAACCAGAAGAAGATTTTAACAATTTCTTGAAACAATACGGAGCTCTTAGAGAACTGAAAAGGACAAACTAGCATAAAAAGTGGGCCCGAGTTATATATAAATAATAACATAATTTGATGGTAATGAAATTCAATACGACTGCTGTTACCTATTCTGCGAAGGATTTGAAAAAAGGAATAATATTGCCGGGATTTTTGTCTCGGGGTTTGGCTGAGGATATAGAGATAATGATCGGTGACGGCTCCATATTTCGTCAAACTGATAAATTTGGATATAAACTACCACTAGTCAAAGACTAGTGGTATTCACTAAGCTGTTTCCTTGATTGTGAACATAGCTTGAGATTTCTTCAGGATTCTGCCCAATCGAGTCGAACTAGACTACAGGAGACCACAAGCCTGAACCCCAGAAGTCTTTGGCTTTCATGTATGGAAACTCTTGCAGCAGTAGCCTGCCAGAAGTTCCCTTGAGCAGCTTTGCCATTTCGGATACAGACATTGAAGGATTCAGCTGTACGATCAGATGCACGTGGTCCTTATCAAAGCCGATTTCTTTTATGGTTATGCCATACTTCTTCGCCACGGCGAAGAAGATTTCTCTGCAACGAGCTGCAATCTTCTCGTGCGAGAAGATCGGATGGCAGTACTTGACCTTGAAGCTTATGTGCAGCTCCAGCCTGCCGATGCTGGAGCTGTAGCTGACAAAGTTATTCATAAGGGAAACCTCCTGGTTTTATATGCAGGAAAGAATAATCACTAAATGGTTGTTTTCCTACAGGAGACGTGAGTCTCCATTTTTTATTTATTATAGGAACAGTTTATCCACTAGTCAGATAGACTAGTGGAATTAAGATTTAAATTTTGGGCAGGATTTGATTTGGAGAGATATGATAAAAGATTTGATAAAACTCATAAAGAAAATGAAATTAATTTATCGGGAGTAAAAAACCTTAAACGTTGGATGAAAATAGTAAAATTTAACAACCCCAAACATATGACTAAATATCTAATTTGGAAAAATTTTGGTTTCTACCCTCCTAAACTTAGCTTTAACGACAGATTAAAAATTTTAGAAGGTAAGATTATACTATCAAAATAAATGGGCCGTGGGAGATTCGGACTCCCGACCTGCCGATATCTTCGTTCCTATTGCCTAGTTGACATATAAGTCGGCTGCTCTCTCTGGGAAAGCAACTAACCAGGCTAAGCTAACGGCCCCTGTTAGATTATATAAAAAATTCATAGAATAAATACATTAAGTTATATAAAAGTTAAAATATTGTTCAATATAGAAGTGTTTTGATGGATTTGGCAGTCGACGTGAAGCAGCTCGTAAAAACTTATGGAAAAGTCAAAGCATTAGATGGTGTTGACCTCCAGGTAGAAGCGGGAAAGGTTTTTGCTCTGCTCGGGCCGAACGGGGCTGGAAAGACCACGCTGATGAGGATTCTTACAACGCAGTTCAAGCCCACTTCCGGCGAAGCTTTTGTCTTTGGGCAGGATGTTGCCAAAAAAAGCTCTCAAGTCAGGAAAATGATTGGCTACATTCCGCAGGAGATGAGCGTGTGGACTGATGTCAGCGGTTATGAAAATCTTCTCATCTACGCAAAAATCTACGGCATACCTTCTGGTCAGAGGGATGCGACGATAAAAGATGTTTTGAAAATAATGGGTCTAACCGAATTTGAAAACAACCTTGTGAAAAATTACTCTGGCGGGATGATCAGAAGATTGGAGATAGCTTGCACGATGCTTATCAAACCAAAGCTGTTATTTTTAGACGAGCCTACCATAGGGCTGGATCCGTCTGCGAGAAAGACTGTATGGGAAAGACTGACTTCCTTCAAGGATGAGTATGGAGCAACTATCTTCTTCAACACGCACTATATGGATGAGGCTGACCAGCATTCAGACCAGATAGCGATAATCAACGCAGGAAAGATTGTCAAGCTTGGGACAGCTAAAGAATTAAAACAGTCAATAGGCGGCGAAGTTATTTTATTCAGCATAGACAATAGCATAAGTGAAGATGTTTTGGACAAAGTGAGGAAATTGAAATCTGTGAGCGACATAATCGCAAACCATTCTGAAATAAGAGTTGTTGTAAAAAATTCCGAGACTACACTGCCAAAAGTGATAGATGTTTTGAGGAGCTGCGGGATAAATGTTAGCAAGATATCCATCACCAAACCTACGCTGGATGATGTTTTCTTAAAATATGCTGGTACTAGGCTGGAAGCAGAAGGAAGGATTGGGGATATAACTCAAGTCAGAAGGATGATAAAGAGGGGATGAGATGATAGAATTTTTCAGAAATGTTTTCGCGATGATTGAACTGGAGCTGAGGAGAATGAGGCATGATAGGACAGAATTTTACTCTCGTGCTGTTCAACCAATCTTATGGCTTGCTGTTTATGGGCCAATCATGAGCACGGTGAGAGCGATACCTACTGGGAATATACCCTATATAGATTTCATCACTCCTGGCGTTTTGATTCAATCGACAACCTTCATCGCAATATTTTACGGCATAACAATTGTCTGGGAAAGGGAGTCCGGGATACTGAAGAAACTGCTTGTGACTCCTGCTTCTCGCTTCGCTTTGGTTATAGGAAGGGCCATGGCTTCAGGCCCGCGAGCATTGTTTCAAGTTATAATTATCGTGCCGATAGCTCTTCTGCTGGGAGTAAAGTTCATACCCAACCCTGCGTATTTTAGCCTTGCTCTTGTTATAATATTCTTTTCTTCCGGAGGCTTTGCAGCCATATCGATTTTGATAGCTTCTCTGCTGAAAACAAGAGAGAGGTTCATGGGCATCGGTCAAGCTCTAACAATGCCGCTGTTTTTTGCCAGTAACGCTTTGTATCCAGTGAAGATGATGCCTCTTTTCCTTCAGTACATTTCACGCGTCAATCCAATGAGCTACGTTGTTGACGCAGTGAGAGGTTTGATGATCACCGGCGACTTGTCCAACATTCTTATCGATATAGTTGCAATAGCAATCTTTGATGCAGTGATGTTTACTCTGGCGTCTGTGAATTTCAAAAAAATCGTAGAGTGAGTATACTTACAAACACATCTCTTTATATTATTTCTCTAAAAAATATTACGTATGGAGAAAACTTTGCTTGTCAACAATGTAGTGAACTTGATGATAAAACACGGCTTTTCCGTGGCTGTCAGCGAAGGGTGCTTTGACATAGCCGCCAAGCGTGAGCATCTGATACTGATAAAAATTCTGCTGAACATCGACGGGTTGAATGAAGAACAAGCGACAAGCTTGAGAACGATATCATACTTTTTGTCAGCATATCCTATGGTCATCGCTGTAAAAACCAACCGCGAATTCTTGAAAGACGGCATGGTTTATTCGCGCTTCCAACTACCAGTTGTCACACCTGGAATGCTGAACACTGTTCTGGAGGAAGAAGCTGTTGCTGTTAAAGCTGCAAAGGGAAGACACACTGTCGAGATAAATGTTTCTGCGCTTAGAGAAAAAAGAAACGAGATGAAAATGTCCATGCAGGAATTGGCAGATGCAGTTGGCATAAGCAAAAAGGCTTTGTATGAAATAGAAACAAAAAGAGTGAACCCAACTGAAGAAACTCTGGAAAAGTTGGAGAAACTTCTCAAAGCAGATTTGAAAATCGGATATGAGATGAAAGTTGCGGAGAAGAGCTACATGAAGCCGAAGGATGAGTTTGAAAGAACTGTTGATAAAGAATTGAAGAGGATGGGGATGGAAAGTTCTCCAGTCAGGTCTGCTCCTTTTGAGATAGTCGGCAAGGAAAAATTTTCCGTCATAACTTCCTTGACGAAAAACGGGATGAAGATAAAGAAGGAGGCAAGGACAGTGAGAAGCCTGTCGGACATATTTTCAACAAAAGGGTTTTTTGTAGCGAAAAAGGCTGAGGAAAAGACTGTCAGCGGAGTGCCTGTGCTGCTTGAGTCCGAGCTGCCGGAAATAGAATCGCCGAAGGAATTGAAGAAGGTAATAAAAGAGAAATCTGAATAATTTATTTTTATGATTTCACACCAGCAGAAGCGAGTGGAATAAACCTCAATCTTGGAGAGAACAGGTGGTTGGGTTTAATAAGAAAATGTAAAGATAGAAGTGAAACTTGAAATGAATAATTATTTAATAAAGCCTACTGGGTCTATCTATGGTTATTATTCTACCATCTTCATTTAGGATATAACGAGGCTTTCTTTTTTTTTTGTTTGTCCAATCTCATAAGTTGATAACGCAAATTCTCATTTCTTAAAGCTCTTCTCAATTTTTCAAAACTATATTCTTCATCTTTCTTTGGCGCTTTATCTGTCGATGTAGTTTCTTTCTTTTTTTCATATTTAGTCATAAAATCACTTTTAATTATATTTACTTTAGTTAAAGATTTAAGTCTACCAACCGACTTGAACACTCATATAAAACAACCGAGTTTTGAACAGTAATCGCGTCCAAAACCTTTATATAGTAGTATACCCACATACACATTAACAAATTATAAAAATGGAGGTAGGTTTTAATGGCACAAGCAATGATGGGAAATCTTGGTGGACAACCGGTTTTAATTTTACCGGAAGGAACACTGCGATCAAGAGGATCGGACGCACAGAAAAACAATATCGCTGCTGCAAAAGCAGTTGCTGAGGCTGTCAAATCTGTCCTAGGCCCGAAAGGGATGGACAAGATGCTTGTTGACTCCATCGGAGATATTGTGATAACAAATGACGGTGTGACAATTTTGGAGGAAATGGAGATTGAGCATCCTGCTGCGAAGATGATGGTTGAGGTTGCTAAGACGCAGAATGAGGAAGTTGGCGACGGAACTACTACTGCTGTGATAATTGCTGGAGAATTGTTGAAAAAAGCTGAAGAGCTGATTGACCAAGAAATACATCCTACTGTTATAACAAAAGGCTACAGGCTGGCAATGGAGGAAGCGTTGAAGATTTTGAATTTAATAGCCAAACCAATTACGCTTAATGACGTAGAAATGTTAAAAAAGATTGCTATCACTTCCATGTCGGGCAAGTCAGTGGAAAAAGGCTCGCCGAAACTTGCTGATTTGGTTGTTCAAGCAGTGAGAGGTGTTGCACAGAAAGTTGATGGAAAGGTTGTTGTGGACACTGAAGATATAAAGCGTGAGAAGAAGCATGGCGGCTCATCCGAAGATACAGAATTGATAAAGGGAATTGTTATTGACAAAGAAGTTGTGCATCCTGCAATGCCGAAGAGAATTGAAAATGCGAAGATAGCTTTGATTGATGTTGCACTAGAAGTGAAGGAAACTGAGACTGATGCTCAAATACGAATAACTGCTCCTGAGCAGATGCAGGCTTTTATCGAGCAGGAAAGCAAGATGCTGAGGCAGATGGTCGACAAGGTTGTTGCTAGCGGTGCTACTGTAGTTATTTGCCAAAAAGGAATAGACGATGTTGCACAACATTATTTGGCAAAGAAAAAAATAATTGCATGCAGGAGGGCGAAAAAATCTGACATGGAAAAATTAGCAAAAGCTACTGGTGCAAGAATCATATCAAATCTCGACGACTTGTCTCCGCAGGATTTGGGCTTTGCTAGAATTGTAGAAGAGAAAAAAGTCGGCGGAGAGCAGATGACTTTCATAAGAGAATGCAAAGATCCGAAGGCTGTTACGATACTTGTTCGCGGTTCTACAGAACATGTGGTTGATGAAATAGACAGGTCTATTGAAGACGCGATAGGTGCTGTTGCATCGGCAATAGAAGTGGGAAAAATTGTTTATGGCGCTGGTGCACCTGAAGCTGAGGTTGCAAACAGACTGAAAAAATTTGCAGAAAAATTCTCTGGTAGAGAGCAATTGGCAATATTGGCATTTGCTAATGCATTGGAAGTTGTTCCGCGTAGTTTGGCTGAAAATGGTGGGTTAGATCCCATAGACATACTTGTAAGTTTGAGGGCGGAACATGAAAGGGGTAAAGTGAATATGGGCGTGAATGTTTTGAATGGTGGAATTGGAGATGCAGAAGCGATGGGCGTGATTGAGCCGCTTAAAGTGAAAACGCAAGCTATCAAATCAGCAGCAGAGGCTGCGGAGATGATTTTAAGAATTGACGATGTCATATCTGCAAGCAAGCTTGGCAGAGGCGGAATGCCTGGTGGAATGCCGCCTGGAATGGGCGGCGGCGAAATGCCGGAAATGTAAATCTTGAGAAAATTCTTTATTTATAATATTTTTGGTTTTGGAATTCATGAGGATTTTAAAACAATGTTTATGGCTTCGCTTATCATTTTCTTTGGTATATAATCATAATTCCTTCCTTCATAACTGAAATTCCTGCAGTTCACAGAACGACCAATCAATTGGCAGCAATCCGTGCAAACATTTGATTTGAATCTTGAATTTTTATTCAGCAGTTTTTCTATATCTTTACCATTTATCAAAATGGATGGCGAAAGGTGGATTTTTGATTCTGGCAGCTTCTTTTCTTTAAAATTTATTTCAAGCTTAGTATCTTTTATTGCTTTTTTCAATTCTCTCAAAGTCAGTTTTACAGACTTGTCTGTAGAAATGCATCTTTCACAATTAATTTTATCATAGTATAAAAATTCTATCTTTAACACATTTCTATATTAGCAACGTATTTTATATAATGGCTTGGTATTTCAAAAAATAAAATTATTTATTTTCGGGAAAAAATCCTCCTGTTTGTGCATATTTCCTTGAAGAATATTTACGAGCAGGAGGAATTCTTGGGCCGTAATAACAAGAAGGTAGTGGCATAGGCAAATGCGTGAATTTATCCTTTAGGCTAATTTTTGGTTCAATGCTGGAGGCGAGATTTCAATTGTATCTAATTTTATAATTAGGCAAATCGAATAATATTTATGGGCAGGCTCGATAAAAATCCAAGAGAAAAACCGGCAACATCGCTGCCAAAGTGGGAACAAAAAACACGTAAAATCTATGGAATAACAGCGCTCCTGCTGATCGGGCTGCTTGTGCTCACATTTAGCCCTCTCATGTTTTTAGTATTATTGGTGTTAATTCCGTATATCATCTTTTTTATTTATTTGCTGAGTGGAAAACGAAATTTAGTCGTGTCGTTGTTTTTCTTGGTGCTGTGGTATTTATTGTACTCAACGTCGCCGATACATTTTTCCCAAATTTTTACGGAAGTCATAAAAAACCCGCCGTATTTCGTTCCGCTGGGGAATAATGTGTGGTGGATGTTTTATTCCGTGGTGATGCTTTCGGGCGTCCTCATGTTGCTCCTCAGCTCGTTGTCGGGAATCAAGAGGATAGAGAAGATAATGGCGAGGGTTTTTACCGCGAAGACATGTGCCGTGATTCTTATGGTACCGATGATTTTGTTTGTGCTGCCGCCCGGATTGGTAACAAACCCGAATCTGCGTCATCCGTCAATCGTAAGCGCGCAAGCGACCGACATAGGTATAAACGAAGGCAGGACGGAACGATACTTTAATGATACGAGCGGGGAATGGGTGTATTCCATCGTCGTCATGTATAATGGACGCCTAATACTCGAGAACATCTCCTTGGGTGGCGTGGTTATCTCCCCGCCGTTTGACAATAGTACGGTCAGCATAACTGAATATAATGATGACGTCACACCGAATTTCTCTAACAGCGGAATTGTTGTGGTCAGAGATAAGACGTTCGTTAATTGGGTGTCTCTTGTTAGTAGGAATAGTCTAGGAGAGGCAATTTATGGTATCAGCTGGTTTTAATTGTTGGGTATTTTCAGACGGGACACACAAATTTCATTAAATTGGTATAGTGGAATATAGATTTCAAACCGAGGATTTTATTTACAGCTGTAAATAACTTTGTGACTAAGAAATCCTCTTGCGGATGTAGATTTCCTTGAAAAATTCTTCTTGTTCGGTTGCAACAACTGAAAAATAAACATTAAATAGCCTTCAAAATAAATAATAGAATAGTGATAAGATGGCTGAAAAGCAGCATGACGAGTATGAGCTTGTTCCCATGAGCCCTATAAGAAGGCTGGAAAAGAGGATTGAGCAGGTGGAAAACAATCCTGGCATTGACAGCAGGGACATGTTCAAAGAGATAATAGATATTGTAAGGATGAACCAGCAGATTGTTGACGAGATGGCCAAGGCTAACGACGCGCTGAGAATAGAGATATCAAAACTTCCTGGAAGGTTAGACCAGCTGATAGGCAGTTTGAATGAATTGCTAACATACATAAAAGCGTCTGCAGCAGAAGAGATGACAGCGCCAGCGCAAGCTTCTTTGCAACCACTAATGGCAAAGTTCGACCAGATGATTGAAACCAATAAGAAAATTGCCGAAACAAACCAGTCCGTCGTCACAACCTTGGGAGAGCTGGAAAATAAATTAAGAAAGCCAGTACTGCCTTTAGCTAGAAGACCGATGATGCAACAGCAGCAAAGGCCACTGCCTCTTTAACTAATGCTTATTACTAGAAAAAATAAGATTCTTTTTATGAAGGGTCAAGTAGATATTATATCTTCTGTCTTGATTATGATAATTTCTCTCAGCCTCATCGCTTCCGCATACGCGTGGGGCATGTATCTTATAGAAAAGAGGAAAGGAACTACAATAGTGGAAAGGGTGGCAAAATATTTCGAGAGGTCCAACGCAAACTCCATAGCCAGCAGGATAGAGGATGTTGCAGTCAGCGGAGCTGAAATAACTTTTACGCTGGATGTGGATGGGATATGGACCTTGAACCCTTGCGCTGACAGTGCGATAAGCAGCGGCTGCATTGGGAATAACGCTGAGAACAACACTATAACTTTTTCACTAAGTGCAAAAGCATCTGACGTAAAGGAAGGGAGCGGGTGGGTTCCGAGCACTTGCGGTAGTGGTGTAGGCCTCCTAGGAAAGGACACGCCATCAGTTGTATGCAAACGGGCAGACAGCTCGTCAGGATACTACAACATAACATACAAGCTGTGGCTGAGAGAGCTGGATGACAGCTTGAGCAACCCCACAACAGGGATAAAGTATCTGCTAGTGCCAGCGCAGAAAGAACGCTGCAAGCCAGCAGCCAATCCAACATATTGTTCGTCAACAGGCAGGAGCGTAAAGCTTTCCAAAGGAGCGATGACGCAGACAAGCGTAGGCGGCAAAAACTTAATTACGACGGAAATCAAAGTTCTTTTTGTATGATTTGCAAAGGCCAGTCCCTCGTGCTGCAGTTCGTGCTGTTTTTCATCATCGGGCTTATGATTTTCCTGAGCATAAGCAATTTTTTCAAGCTGCAGGCAGACACGCTGAGCAGCAGCGCCTTGTCATACGGATTAGAATTGACAAACAGCTATCTTTCTTCCAACGCGATGAATCTTGCTACTACATGTAGGTTCTGCACGTCTTCAAACACAACGACAATGCTAGCAAACACTACTGCTGGTTATTACGTAACCGCTAGCTTGAATCCCATCGGCCTCAACGTTTCAGCGCCTTATGTCTCGAAAAAAATGTACGTCTCTTCTATTCACAATCTAAACGAAAGCGTCGCTATTGTTGAGAGTAGCAGCTCTTCGGCCAAACCAATATCTTTAACATATAGCAGAACAAAAAATCAATTGGAGATAAAATAAAAAGTGGTTTTCAATGATGCGAAATGTGTATAGGCAGCTTGTCCAAGGCTATAAAATTGTAAATAATATACACGCAGAGCCCATACATGTTGTTCTAGACAGCGCCACTTCTCCCCTAATCGCTTCAGTAGTTGCGCCAATGCAGCAGTCAGTGCAGCAGGCAGAGCAGCCTCATCTTGAGCAGCAAGTAAAAGAAGCAAAGTATTTTGAAATACCTAAATTTTTTGAGGAGACAATCAAAAGCAAGGAATACTCAGTCGGTGGAGAAAAGCAAATCCTCGCGCCGATAACTTACCCTCTTATACCGAGAAAGCCTGAGAGGGGAGAGACTGTGTTTGCATTCGCAAAAATTTTCTGGGACAAGGCTACAAGCAGATACCTTTACCAGATGGTCGAGCCCACCGTATCGCCGCAGCTTGCAGAGACGATGAAGAAGGTTAAGGATTTGTTAGAGCAAAAGTTCGATGTTGACTTTTCAAGGCTTAAAAGGTTTGAAGCTGCTGATTATTTGCACAAGAACGTCGACGAAATAATCGGATATTTCAGCATTAAAATAAGCGAAGACGAAAAGAAAATTTTACACTACTTCATTCAGCGGGACTTTATCGGGCTGGCAAAGATAGAGGCTTTCATGAACGACAGCGAGATTGAAGACATAAGCTGCGACGGGACTGGAATACCAATATTCATATTCCACAGGAATCCTTCCATAGGGTCTGTGATGACGAACATCAGTTTTGATGATGCCGATGAGCTTGACTCTTTCATAATGAGGCTTTCTCAACTATGTGGTAAGTCAATATCAGTAGCTTCTCCGTTAGTAGATGGAGCATTGCCTGACGGAAGCAGATTGCAAGCAACGTTAGCAACAGATATCGCTAGGAGGGGAAGCAATTTCACAATAAGAAAATTCACTGAAGAGCCTTTGACTCCGACACATTTGTTGAATTACAACACTTTGGACGTTCAAACACTAGCATACTTGTGGCTGGCGATAGATTACGGTAAGAGTATTCTTGTTAGTGGTGGGACTGCTTCCGGCAAGACTTCTATGTTGAACGTCTTGTCGTTGTTCATAGAGGCGAACAAAAAAATAATTTCCATCGAAGACACAGCAGAATTGAAACTACCACATCCGCACTGGATACCCACTGTTGCCAGGTCCCCAATAACCACTGAAGGCAAGACAGGCGAAGTGGATATGTTCGACTTGCTGAAGGAAAGCTTGCGACAGCGACCTGATTACATAATAATGGGAGAAGTCAGAGGCAAGGAAGCTTTCGTATTGTTCCAGGAAATGGCTACTGGCCATCCTTCACTTGCTACAATACATGCAGAGAACATACCAAAGCTCATAGACAGGCTGACTACAGAACCGATATCACTGCCTCCAAACCTCATAGGGAGCTTGGACGTGGTAATTTTCATGTTGGGTGTAAAATATAAAGACAGGCAAGTTAGGAGGGTGAATGAAGTGTTGGAAGTGACTGGTGTTGATGCAAGGACGAAGATGCCTTCCATGAACCAGATATTCAAATGGAATCCTTCTAATGATAAATTCGATATAAAAGGCGACAGCTACATGATGAAAAAAATAGCTGAGGGCACAGGGAAAAGCGAGGCTGTGATAAAAGAAGAGCTTGAGAAGAGGATGCTTGTGCTGGACTGGCTGATGGAGAGGAAGATAACAAACTTTAAGGACATATTCAGAATAGTCACTGCTTATCATACTAAACAAGACAGGCTCATTTCTCTTATCAAAGGTGGGGCCTGATGGGCTTTTACACAAAGAACGCTATGAGGCTGTTCGGCCAGACGGCAGATGCGACTTCTCCATACTTTATTGACCTGAAAAGCAACTTGAAGCGCGCGAGAATAAAAATGTCCGTTCAGGAATACATGAGCGTCGCAATACTTACAAGCCTTCTAGTTTTCATCATGGAACTTCCGCTGCTGTCGTTCATCATAGCGATACTGATCCAGAGCTGGATGTTCGCTTTCATCTCCTCCTTCACCCTTTCCACGTTTTTGATAATAATATTTTTTCTCGCATTCATCAACTATCCGAGGGTTATAATAAAAGAGCGCGGGAAGAGGCTGGAAAACACCCTTCCGTTCGCTTCGATATATTTGTCAACTCTCTTCGGCTCAAGGCTTCCACTGCAGAAGGTGTTCAACATATTTTCCAAGCACAGCAAGTACGGGGAGATAACAGAGGAGATCAATGCCATAACAAACGACATAGAGGTTTTCGGCTTGGATGCAAACACTTCGCTTGAGAGGGCTGTGGAAAGGAGCGCCTCGAAAAATTTCAAAGAGCTTTTGTGGGGCATGCTGTCGATAAACAGGAGCGGCGGGGATATGGCAACATACTTGAAGGAAAAGTCAAAAGGGTTGATGGAAGAATACAGGAGAAAGATGTACGAATTCTCGCACCAGCTTACCATCTACATCGAAGTCTACCTGACAGCCGTAATAATGGGCGCGATATTCTTCTCCATCCTCACTTCCATAATGAGCGGGCTTACTGGGATTGGGGAGGATACAATCTTTCTGCAGTTCGTTCTGATATTTTTGTTTTTACCTGCTATATCAGCTGTCTTCATAATATTGATAAGGTCTGCGGCTCCGAGCGGTGAATGAACATGAAAAGTAAAATAAAAATGACGCATCAGATAAAAATGCTTTTGCTGTCTCTAGCAGTGGCAGCAGCCCTTCTCCTGCTTGGCGTGTTCAGCGGAGACATAGGCGTTTTCAGCAACATCATCATAATAGACGTCTTCATAGTGGGCCTGCCGCAGTTTTTCATGAGCTACGAAAAGTTTAGAACCATAAGGGAGAACGAGGAAAAGTTCCCTGTTTTCTTGCGCGATATAATAGAATCCCTGCGTTCAGGGATGCCATTCCACAAAGCCATAGTCTCTGCAAGCAAGATTGACTATGGAAGGTTTTCCAAGGAAGTTAAAAAAATGTCTCATCAGATATCTTGGGGCATGCCTCTCAACAGGGTGCTGGACATTTTCATAGAAAGGATAAAAGCAAGCAAGAGGATGTTTTTGTCAATGACAATAATAAAGGAAACTTATACAGCTGGCGGGGACGTTATATCAACACTAGACTCAGTCGCAGACAACATAAGAGTTCTTGATGATATAGACAAGGAGAAGAAGAGCCTGCTTAACCAGTATGTAGTTTTGATATATGCAATCTGCTTCCTCTTCATCGGGATTGTAGCAGCGATAAACAGGCTTATGGTTCCCATGTTCACAGCCGCTGCTGAGACCATGAGCGGATTGGCTGTGTTCAACAACCCGTGCTTAGGGTCGATAAATCCCTTCTGCTCTGCAGTGCAGTTCATATCGAACATGTTTTCCATAAACTCTGAAAGCATCGGAGCCTACTACACCTCCCTGTTTTTCATGATGAGCATGATCGAAGCTATATGTTGTGGTCTAGTAGCCGGGCAGATAAGCGAGAACTCTGTTACAGCTGGTGTGAAGCACAGCATAATAATGTTTGTCATATCTTTCGCCGCTTTTGGAATACTTGTTAGACTGAAGATGCTGGGAGTTTAAATGACAAAATGCAAAAAAGGCCAGTTCAGCTACGATTACTTTATATCGCTGGTAATTTTTATCCTGGCAGTTGTCTACATAGTCTTCCAGATAATTGCCATGCGACCTGCTTACCTCAACGAAGTGAGGAATGAGATACTGCGGTCTGAAACATACCAAGTTTCCGAATTGTTAGTGAACGACGCGGGCCAGCCTCATGACTGGAATGTTGCCAATGTGAAAAGGATTGGATTGTCTTCAGATGTCAACAAGACGAACTACCTGTCTGCTGCGAAGATTGGGAAACTAGCTAGTTTATGCCCTCCAGCTGGCTATAGCAGTAGCTTTGTAAAACTTTTTGGAGTGGATGAAAAATATCAGGTGTCGATAATCGTGAAGAATACAACTCCATGCTCTTCTCTAATACTGGCAGACTGCCATCCATCATCGCAAATTGCAGCTCGGACAGTCAACACAAGCGTCAAGCGGGTTGTGGCTATAGATGCTAGATGCTACGGAGAGGTAATGGTGCAGATGTGGTGATATGAAAAAAGGATTTGTGAATTTTGTTGAAATGATCATAGTTTTGTTAACTCTATTCCTCGCATTCGGGATATTTTTTCCCGGCTTTAGCTATAAAAACAGGTGGACTGAGGCTTTGATGAAATTAAAAGCAAGAGACATAATGATAACGGCCGACAGGACGGGAATATTCCACCCCTGCATTTTCAGCTCCACTTGCTTCAAGGATAATTTCCTGGATTTCATAATTCCCACGAACAGGACTAACATAATTCCTTGGTCTGAAGTTGAAGGGACTGTAAAAAACCAGATAAGCATATCGTGCAACTGCAGCACGCAGAATATCTCATACCTTTATTCAGCATTCAACGGCTTGAGGATAAACGACAGGACGGTAAGCGCGAAGATATGCTACACTGATTTGGAAGTAGGAGTCAACCCATGCATGCAGTCTTCAGACACACTAGTTATATGGGGATACAAAGATTTCTCAGCAGCGAAATACAAAAACGTGCTGCAGCAGTATTTGCAGTCCGGTTCTGTAATACAAGTGGCAGACTTTCCTTCAGGCTTTACTGCAGATAGCACGCAACAACAGGTATTTGGAATAGCAGGCAGTTCTGCTTCACCGCTCGGCTACGACTCTTTCGTAAAGCCCGGCACTGCAAACCAGGTCACATACCAGCCGTGGAAGTTTTTCTTTCACTCTCCTTTGCAGCTGACAGCTGGTACTACAGGTTTACCTACTGGCGACTGTGCGCAAAACATGACAGGTAATTTCACAATACGGGCCAAAGTCTACCCATTTTCCGTGTGTAATGGCGTTGCAGTCTACTTTGACACTGATGGTGACGGTGGAATAGACAGGCAAGTGAGCGGCCAGTTCAACCTCTCTTCAGCAGGAGAAATCCTCAACTTCACTCTTAGGTATGTATCGCCGCAAAGCATCGGAATAAAATTCGGCGAGCAGTATAGATTTTTAGAATTTTCGAAAACTCCTTCCACTTCAGCTATTGTTCCGTCAGACGGCAACAGCGACAGGATTCTTCTGAAGACTGATGTGAACACTGGTGTAGTGATTGTTAATGGCACAAGGAAAGCAAAAACAGCTTGGATGGCAGACTTTTCGCGCGATTTGACTAAGATGGGTGACGATCACAGGCAACTACTTACATCGCTCATATTATCTTTGTCGAACAAGGATGCTTTCAGCGTAATATCTCCGAACGTGAAAATCGGTTTTGTGACATCATACATCAACGTCAACGCTTCCGACATTTACGAAGTGTTCAGGTTTAACCTTGGATTGGGGTATCCTTACTAACAATAGTATGTATAGCTTTACTTCTTTCTCAAAACAAAATTTGACACTATCGAATAAAATAGATATGATAAAACAAATGGGACTATTAAAAACCAAAAATATTGCGAAAAAACTTCGTTCAATGTAGTGCAACTGCAATGGCAAGCTATTTTTTTGATTAGCAAATGTGAATAATAATCTGTGCAGTTTTCAAATCCTCCTATAGCGCAAAAACATTCTATTGTTGGAGTTAAAGCATAAATTCCGAATATCGCGAGAAGAGTGGATAAAATAGAAAAAATTATTTTTAGTCTAGTTGGTTTTAAAAAAATTCTCCAATTCATTAATTATTATTTTGATTTCTATTTAAAAATGTTCAGCATTTAAGATTGGTTTTATTTCAATCTTATCGTCTCTAGATTTTTCGGAGCATTAGTCTCGATTTTGAAAAGCTTGTGTATCGACTTTGCCAAATCAATTATCTTGTTGTTTTCCCCATGCACAACGATAACCTTGTCAGGCCTGCTTCCAAGGCGGTGGACGAAATTCAGCAGCTGATTGCGGTCGCTATGCCCAGACAAACCGTCAATGGTTGCAACGCCCATCTTCATTTGCAAGGATTTTGTCATGCCGTTTTCATTCTTGAAAGGCAACTCCGTCCATCCTTTCTGTATCCTCCTTCCCAGCGTGCCTTCACTGTTATGAACCAGAATATTATTTGCTATGAAATTATGGTGCGGGTTTGAGGTGATATCATATAAATACCCCTTAAATGGAATTCTTTCTATTTTTTTTATTTTTGTAAGTTTAAGATTCATTTTAAAACACCGTATGGAAAGTTCATAATTTGCTCATTTGTCAAATTATTTTTTAATTTCCACATACATTCACTTTTTTGGAATTGGCCCAATTCGTTTCTTTTGATAATAGAATCTCTCTTTTCAAGCACACCAGATTTAAAAAGTTTATTCAGATGTTTATGCAGTAAAACATTACTACCTCGACTAATTTTAATTCCTTGTTTTTCTAAGCATTTGTATAATTCTGATGTTGATTTCCAGCTTTCTACATTCAAAATTTTCAGTGTGGCTCTTTTCGTAAAATGATAACCTCTTATTTTGTGATTAAATATTTTTATTTTTTTAGGAGATTCACCAAAAAGTTTTTTTACTTTGTTACTATTTTCGATTACAAGATACTGCTCGCCTTTTCTATTCAGTGAACTGTTATGTATATGTGCGCTTAGATCATGCAAATTTGCAATCTTCTGACAATCTGCAAGCAATTGTTCAGCATTTTTTTGGTGTATGTAGATTTGTGAGCAATGGCTGCTTCCATCACTCTCATAAAGACCTTTAATTAAAAATATAGAATTTTTATCGTTAATTATTGAGCTGGATAGTTTCTTTTTATTAAAGCCTTGCTCTATTAACTTTCTAGCAACTATGACTGGTATATTCATAGAGTACTCTATGCCAGTTTTTCTAGGCCTAGAAGATATTTTTATTTTCTTTTTAGAAAATCTTTCACAAATCCTTTTTGCCCTTTTCATAAGATTCAAATCAAAATTACATAAAGTCATATGTGGATATTTTCCACGATCCAAATAATACGTACCATCTCCTACAATCAACCCATGTAATTCTAAAAGCTCTTTATCGGTCATTTTAACACCCAAACCTCATCGTTTTGATTCAAGTTTCCAGCAGTTTTCCATGTGTAATTTTTTGTTAATACTGGATGATTAGGTGATAAAAATAGCTCATTCCCATCCTCGGTTTCGATTCTTATTATTTCTCCCTCATGAAATCTTTTTGAGCAAACATTTGAAAATCCATTCAAAATTCTTTTTTGAAGCAAATTTAATCCAAGTAAATTTTCATTTATGCTTTTTAATTCAATGTTGTTAGTTTTAATAAGCTTTTTGCCGGAATCAAATATTTTTTTAACATCAATTAAATTATCATCTAAATTTACTTCGGTGTCACCTCTCACACATTGATATCCTACAAACAGCAGCGTGTTTTTCGCGTCTTCAGCCAAAGCTTTCAAATGCTCTATAGCAGGCCCGCCAACCAACATCCCGCTTGTTGATATTATTACAGAAGGTTTCTCAGACCAAACCTTTTCTCGGTCAGCAGAAGATGCAATCCTTTTGAAGACTTCATTCTTGAATGGGTCCCTGTCGCTGAATATCTCTCTTTGAACATTTCGTGACATGTATTCAGGATAGGCTGTATAAATGCCGTTGGCATCCCATATCATTCCGTCGATAAAAACAGGATGCTGGAAGTTGTTCGCAACAAGAACAGCCATTATCTCTTGAGCTCTCTCAACAGAGAATGACGGTATCAGCACTTGCCCGCCTTGCGCCATGGTTTTGTTGACAACATCCATGAGCTGCATCTCCGCCTCTTGCCGCGGAGGCATTATATCTTCCGAAGCGCCGTATGTTGACTCTAGAATCAAAGTTTCCACTCTCTGGAAATCTACAAAAGCCGGATCAAGCAAGGTAGTGCGGCCGAACTTCATGTCCGATGCGTAAACAATATTGTGCAAGCCGTCTCCTACATGCAGATGAACTAGTGACGAGCCAAGTATGTGGCCTGCGTTCTGCAGTGTCAATCTCACATCAGGAGCTACATCTGAAACCTCGCCGTATTCTAACGGTATGCTATGTCTCACAGCTTCCTTCACTCCTTTTGCAGTGAAAGGAGGGTTTGACACTGCATTTTTTTGCATCACATCAATGTAATCCATGCACAGCAGCGCGAACAGATCTACTGTCGGAGTTGTGCAGTACATCGGGCCTTGATAGCCGTATTCATAAAGGTAAGGAACAAAACCCAAATGGTCTAAATGTGCATGCGAAATAATCACTGCATCCAATTCAGCGGGATCAAATTCTTTTACGTTTAAAATAGGATACGCACCACTACCGACGCCGCCAACATTCACGCCGCAGTCTATCATGACTTTTGATTTCGGCGTTTCGATCAAGAAGCAACTTCTTCCTACCTCTCTACAAGCTCCTAGACCAGTTATCCTTATCCAGTCCCTATTAGTTTTCCTTTCACCAAAGATGTTTGCTCCGATTTTGTTCAAAAACTCCCTGCGGAATTTTGACTCTGTGTGCATCATTTTTCTTATGCTGTTGATAACTTCAGAGTTTATTGATGGAACTCTTTCTATTCTAGGAACCCACAGCGATTCAGCCTTGATTTTTTTAAACGTCTCCCCGCCTCTTCCTATCACTAAGCCAGGCTTCTCTGCTGCGATGATGACAAGGCTTCGCTCATCCTCAAAATATATATCTCTTATTTTAGCGTCCTGCGGAGCTATTTCCATTATCTTCAGCTTTGTATGCTCCTTGTCCATACAAATGCTGGCCTCAGGCCTTATCTCAATCCTTTTCTTCAGTTCGCTAACAACACTTCGAACAATATCCTCATGCTTTACAAAAAATTCCCTGCTTTTCGTGTAGACGATAATCTCAGACCCTTCCACCTCTATCCTGCTCACTGCTTCAGCTGGAAGCAGAGATTTGACTTTATCAAGAATTTCCATTTTTAATCACGGTTTTACTAATCACTGTTTTTACAAATGCAATCAGAGGATTCTATTTATTTGACTGTTTCCGTTCTCAAAAATTTAAAGCCGTCTTTTGTTATCGCAACAATGTCTATTCCCTTTCCACCAGAGCCTATATCACGTTCTATCGCAGCCCTCACTGCTCTTGCTGCCAGTTTAGCACAATCTTCCACAGACATGTTTTCCTTGTAGTTGTCTTCCAGCACACCTAGCGCATACGGCGAGCCAGAGCCTGTGGAAAAGAATTTTTTCTCTTCTTCTACCGAGCCTATAGCATCTAGCGTGAAAACTCTTGGTCCTTCATCAAATCCAGCTATTATAAGCTGCACGTAATAAGGAAAATATTTGCTTCCTTGAAGTATGTTGCCAAGCAGTGTTGCTGCTCCTAACACGGAAATCTTCCTGTGGTTCTGCATTTCAAATAGTTTTAATTCAGCCTTCATGTATCTTGCTAGTGTTTGGGCATCGCCACTAGCTCCTGCGATTGTCATAGCTATGTGATCATCAACGGCCAGAATCTTTTCAGACTCTTTGCTTGCTACCAGATATCCCATGGTGGACTTTTTCTCTGCAGCTAGGACTACGCTATCCTTGCAGACTAGGCCTATCGTAGTTGTACCAGTCTTCTTTATTTCAGGTTTTTCTTCTCCCAATTTCATAACATCACAGGATTTGATAAAATTAATTACTCACGTTAATTTAAAAAGGTATGGTTCGACGTTGTTTTAACTTTTCGAGCTGTGAATCACTCTTTAATGCCTTGATCCTTTATATAAGCTGCCGCTGCTTCTACCCTGTCTGAATATTTTTTTACACTGCGTCCGTCCATCAATTTCTTAAAATTTCTAGTATGCGAATATGTAAGGGGAACAATTAGTCCAGTACAAATAACAGCGGTAAAATATAACCCAGCCACTGCGGGATATTTCTGAGTAATATTATAAAACACATCTTCTACGGCCTTTAAAAAGTTGTGGGGCTGGACAAAGACAGTGTTAAGGAGCGCTATAATAAATGGCATGGATGCCATTGCCCCGCCAGTAATGGAGAGGTTCCTACAAAATCTATAACTGTCGGCCACGGTATTTGCCCTCTGTATCCTAGAAACAATTGAAGCGTCTTCCTCAGTTTTCAATCTCGATATCTCATCTTCTATCGGCCGTGCTTTTTCTCCCGCTTCCTCCCAAATTTTGGACTTTTCATCTCCTAAATTTTCTATTTTTGCTTTTACATCCGCGTGCTTGGCGATAAACGGATTTAAAAATTGCAAATCCAAAGCAGCCGAGTCCAATTTCTCCAACGCAGTCTTGACAGTATTACTTTCTGACATAATTTTTTAATGGGTAGTAAAGGATTTAAGTTTGTCAAATTACTCTACATTACTAATAAGATTTTGCAAAATTTGCAATATGTTTCGCTTCTTTGCCGCAGTAGATGCATTTCGAGAATATCTTTTCCTGCTTGAACGGGATGTTTGTTATCTTCGCTCCAGTCTCATCTTTTATTTTCTCCTCGCACGCAGCATCGCCGCACCAGCATGCCTGCACGAAACCGCGATGGTTTTCAATTATGTTTTTCAGCTCTCCGTATGTTTTTGCCTTGCGTGTATTCTTTTTCAAAAACTCTTCAGCCTTCTTGTAAAGGTTTTTTTGTATTTCTTCCAACAGCTTTGTGACTTCAGCCGCGAGCTTGCCCATCTTCACAACCTTCTTCTCCAGCGTGTCGCGTCTTGCCACAACCACCTGTTTTTTTGCAATGTCCCTCGGCCCTATTTCTATTCTCACTGGCACTCCTTTCAACTCCCATTCGTGGAACTTCCAGCCAGGTGAAAATTCCTCCCTGCCATCCAGTTTGACACGAACTTTTGCCAGGGATTTTTCAATCTTCTTCGCTTCACCCACCACTCCTTTCATGTTTTTCTTGTCGAATATCGGGACGATAACAACCTGTATCGGTGCCAATTTCGGCGGCAAAATCAAGCCGCGATCATCACCATGAACAGCTATCATAACGCCAATCTCTCTCGTAGTCAAAGCCCAAGTATTCTGCCATGCATATTCGGTCTTTTCGTTCTTGTCCAAAAATTTTATGTCAAACGCCTTGGAAAAATTCTGGCCGTCGTGGTGAAAGTCTGGACCTTGTATCGCCCTTCCGTCAGGAAGAAGGTGTTCGATGCTGCAGCTGTATACCGCGCCAGCAAACTTCTCCTTGTCCGTCTTTCTTCCCATAATACCAGGCAGGGCCATGTATTCCTCAGTGATTTTTTTGAAAATGCCCAGTATTTCATCCCTCTCAGTCTCCGCTTCTTTTTTTGTCGCAAAGACTGTATGGCCTTCGCACCACAAAAACTCCCTGTTTCTCAGCAAGGGGACTGGATGTTTGAACTCCCACCTCAAGACATTGTTCCATTGGTTCGTGCGGAAAGGCAGGTCTCTCCACGAGCGGATCCACTTTGCAAAGCTGTCGTACATTATCGTCTCTGACGTGGGCCTGATAGCAAGCCTTTCAGGCAGTTCCGTATCTCCAGTCTTAGTCACCCACGCGACCTCTGGCGAAAAGCCTTCAACATGCTCCTTCTCTTTCATCAAAAGTTTTTCAGGTATCAGCAGAGGGAAGTAGACATTCTGTATCCCAGCTTTTTTGAATTCTGCATCTGTCGCTTTTTGTATTTGCTCCCAGACAAATATTGCTTCAGGCCTGAAAGCCAAACATCCTGAGACAGCTGTGTAGTCAACAAAGCCCGACTTTATTATTGTTTGTGTATACCACTCTGAAAAGTCTTCCGCCTTTTTTGCAGTTATCCCTTCTTCTGCCATATTCATCTAACTAAGATTTAATTTTTTTGTAAAGATAAGTTTAAAAACAGCGTACCAAAAAGAGTAAAAGTCTAGAAACGAAATAAATATCGTGAGAAACATAGTTTGTTTCCTTGGTCTGCCTGGAAGCGGCAAAAGCACGTATGGAGACAAACTTGTTGCTGACAGGAGTTACAGGTTTCTGAGAGAAGGAGCGACGCAGCTCATATATGAGAAAGGATTCAGACCCGGCAAGGATGCTCCGTTCGAGTTCGACAGGGCCATACTGGACAGAAATGTAAGCATGGCCAAGGACATAATGCGGATGGACAAGCCTGGCGTGATATTGTTTGAAGGCGGTCCTGTTATTGACATGCTGTTTGCTTCAGCAAGGTCAAAGCTAGGCAAAGTGAAAGATTCAAGGAGAGGAATAATGGAAGGTTACAACCACCCGGCGATAAGCAGCCTCATTGAAAATTCTAAATTTGTTATCTTCAACATCCCTCCAGGAGTTTCTTTAAACAGGCAGGAAGATAGAAACAAGCCGGAACTTATGACACCGGAACTTGAAGTGTTAGAGTTTGTTCACAAAGGATTGTTAGAGTTTTTCAGGAGCAACAAAGGAAAGGTTGTTATGATAAACCTCATGGGTAAAAATGAGGATGAAGTTTATTCTGAGCTGAAGCAGAAGCTGGATGCGATGCTGCAGGCTTGATTTCTTAAAAAAATTTGAATGTTCAACAGTTATCAACATGCTTCGTGGGTTCAAATTCCACCTCCCGCACTGTTCTTTAACTGCACATAAAAGCTCTTAAAAAATTGAAACCCACACTCTTTCTCGGTGGGAGCATATTTCTATTTAATAGAAAATTTATTTCTGTCTAATTTTTTATTTGTATTACTTCAAATCCTGAAATTAAAATATTCATTCTCACATGGGTTTCCATTAGCATAGAAAAGAGATTTTGATCTGGGCAAAGTAATAAAAGATGATATTGTTTCTGATATCATTTCTCCTTCTTTACCATGTATGCATATGAATCCTTCATGATCTGACAGAATTTCTTTCGTCATTTTTATATCGATGAGCCCTGCACTTTCTTTTATTAATTCCTTGTATCGTTTAATTTTCGGATCAGTAATTTTTGGCCACTTTTTCTGAATAATGTCATATCTTTTCATTTTCGGTGATATAAAGTTGTTAGTCATTATGATAAAATTTCCTCTATTCATTTTTTCTGGTTTTCTGATTACTTTATGCTTGCTTGTAGTTTCAATAACCACTGCTTCGTTTCTATCTAAAATAATGAAATTTGTTGCACTTGCTATTGGAATATTTTTAATTAGTTTAACAGCTTCTTTAACACTAGAGCATCTTTCAAGTACAAGTTTGGTCACAAAAAACATTAACATCCCAGGCGCAACTTCAGATTTTAATGTAAAAACACCTGTCCAAGCAATTGCTAAGCCCCTTTCATTGATACCATCATAATATCCAACTGATTCTAAAGGTCGAGAACATATATGCTTGTAGCCATTGGAAGGTCTGGTAAGGACATAACGTACATACTTCTTCGATTCTTTCAACCAATCTACATTTCTTCCCATTATTGGCCCCCTGTTCTTTGTCAAGTTGTTCAAAGCGACGAATGCTGAACAAAACATAGGTGAAAAATAAGGCGAGGATATGGAAGAATTCAAAAGTTCTTCATATTTTAATTTGCTCCCATCTGCCAATCCTCTAATTTCTTCCAATATTTCTGGTGCGAAGGATTTGAAAATTTTCTCATTCTTTTTAGTCGATTTTTTAGTTTGATCTAAGGACACACCAACTGACCAGAATTTATCCTCAAACTTAATACATGATTTAATTTCATCCTTAAATTTTTTTCCAAATTTATAGCCCCTCTCATATGAAGTTCCGCTTATTTTGATTAATTCCATAAATGTAGTATAATTTTGTTTAAATTAAAATATCTCAAATTAATCTAAAACAGAGTGTTAAGATGGATATTTAAAAATAAATTAAACAGATCCACCTTTCTTTAATAGATCGAAACACCCCATATCATCTCCATAAAGATTACCAGTCAAATTGTAAGCAACAGATCTGCATGAGTAACAGCCCCACTTTCTTTTACACTCATTACATTCTTCCTCATACTTATCGGGGGTCAATTCTCTAAAAACATCTATTGTGGGATGATTCCAAAGAGTTTCAATGCTATCTGTTAAAATATTTCCAATTGCAAAATCTCTACCTTTTAAATCTTCAATTCCACTAGTCTATCTGACTAGTGGATAAACTGTTCCTATAATAAATAAAAAATGGAGACCGTCAAGTCTCCTGTAGGAAATAATCATTTAGTGATTATTCTTTCCTGCATATAAAACCAGGAGGTTTCTCTTATGAACAACTTGATTAGCTACAGCTCCAGCATCGGCAGGCTGGAGCTGCACATCAGCTTCAAGGTCAAGTACTGCCATCCGATCTTCTCGCATGAGAAGATTGCAGCTCGTTGCAAAGAAATTTTCTTTGCTGTGGCAAAGAAGTACGGCATAGTTATCAAAGAGATAGGCTTTGATAGAGACCACATCCATCTCATCATACAGCTGAA
>Ga0315282_10002623_pt1 | contig 32831 bp, 28 predicted proteins | sample YL17G07_20_MG_FD_203693 | JGI IMG/M metagenome (GOLD analysis project Ga0315282, IMG submission 203693) | Sediment microbial communities from Yellowstone Lake, YNP, Wyoming, USA - YL17G07_20 | ecosystem: Environmental > Aquatic > Freshwater > Lake > Sediment | place: USA: Wyoming | collected...
CAGAAAGACGATCCATCTGAAGAACCAGTGTTCCTAAAAAAGGCAACGTCCAGAGTTCAATCTGAAAAGGAAGACCATAAAGAAGGACATTTCCACTTGACCATAAAATTGAAATCGCTGCTATAGAAGATATCCAAGCCAGAAACAGAGGATTCCTGCGGTCAGGAAGAAAGGCGGAAAGAACAACCCCTAAACTGCATAGTATTAGAAAAAGAATTAAAAAATTGCTCGGGTTAATCATAAGGTCTTCCTCGCTTCAGTGGACCTCGGGGATGTAAGTGAAGCAGAAGGCTTCCGTGAAACCAGTAAAAGTAACCCGTGAATGATAGATAGTGGTGGTGGAGGGCATCCAGGCACCACAATATCTGCAGGAATTAAATTTGATATACCTGCCTCAGATGCAAAGCTTGGACCAAAGATACCACCTGAAATGGCGCATGTGCCGATTGCTATGACTCGCTTAGGTGCAGGCATTGCATCATAGGTCTTCTTGATCGGAAGGCGCATGTGGTCTGTAACCGGACCGGCCACCAACAATACATCGGCCTCCCTGGGTGTTGGAGTTATAAAAAAACCAAGACGATGAATATTATAGTAGGGCTTGTTTATCTGTTCGATCTCACTTATACAAGCTCCGCAGGCACCGCCGTCTACAAATCTGATATGGAGGGAGTGGTCAAAAGCCTTCCCGAACATACGGGACGGATCATCAATCTCTTTTGTAGATACTGCCCATTCATATCCCTTGTCCCAATCAACCGGGTTATGTATACCTCGCAGGCATCGAAAACAGTGAATACAGCGCCTATAGTCCACCGAGATCATCTCCTCTATATAGTTGAGCGCTTGTGTCGGACATCGAGAAACTACTTGAGCTTCATCACCCATAGTTTGCTTCCCTCGTGGTAATCCTGGTGATATCCCGAGAGCTGTTTCCTCCTTGTCCGGGTACAATGTTGTCTTAATCCTTGTTTTAAGTCCCCTTAAAACCCATTTATTCATATTATCTTCCTCCTACCGATCACATTCTGCATTTGATAAGCCGAATGTAGCCATTATGATTGGAAAGTCCTGAAAGGCAAAATCTTCTGCTGCCAGATGAAAACCATGCCAATTAGTAAAAGAGGGTGTTGTTAGGCGATAGCGATCTATCCTACCACCTTCGCCTAACTTCACCCAGTGAAATGCAGCACCACGCGGAGCTTCTACCCATCCAAGTGACGATCCATGAACTATTGAAAATACTGGTGAGACGACAGGTCCTGAAGGAAGAGAAAAGGCTACCTGATTAATAATTTGTGCGGACTGCTCTGCTTCGCTAAAGAGGACCCTGAGACGGGCATAACCGTCACCTTCTTGCTCACATGGCATAATAAAATCAACCTTTTCATATCCAGAATAAGGTAGCACCTTGCGAAGATCCCTGATCATCCCAGATGCGCGAGCAACAGGGCCGACCAGTCCATAAGAGACTGCTCGTTCTCTGGAAATGGTTCCAACTTCTTCCAGACGATCGAGAAAACTACTGGAGAAACAAAGCATCTCCTTTAATTCATTTAATTTTTGGAGAACGTCATTGATAGTTGTAGCAAGATTTTTGAGTATGTCATTGTTAAAATCGACCGATATACCACCTGGAATGTTCAAGCCAAAGAGGTAGCGATGTCCAGTCAATGCACAAGAAAGCCGAAGAAGTTCTTCTTCAAGAATACTTACCTGGCTTGTTGGCACTGCCATAGCTGTAGAGCCGCAGATGCCTGCTATAGCGTTAATATGATGACGAAAACGCTCCAGCTCAGCCATAAGTATGCGCAAGGACTTTGCACGCTCAGGGACTTCAACACCCACAATATCTTCCACAGCCTGACAAAAAGCAAGTGAGTGGGCAAACGCAGAGGTTCCTGAGAAACGCTCAGCCAAAAGGATGACGTGTTCAACAGATTTCCTCTCTGCAATCTTTTCTACACCCCGATATTTATAAAAAAGGCGCGGGATGGTTCTGATAACATCTTCTCCTACCGTCTCAAGGAGAAAATGGGCAGATTCAGCGAAATCAGAATAAATCGGACCTATTGGCATCACAAAAGCACCAGGGGTCTGAACAATCCTTACAGGTCTCCACTCCGGGTCTACTTCCCGATGGACATAAGGCTTCAAAGAATCAAATTCAGTCAGCATTGGGTTAACTCCCTCAGGCCATTCTTCATGGAGTATGAAGTCACCCAGACGAGGATGTTCTTCGAATACAAGACCAAAAAGGTCTTCTGCCTCCCTTTCATGCCAGTCAGCAGCATGTACTACATTACTGATGCTGGGAATAATCTTCTCTGCTTTAGATAGTTGACAGAGAATATGAACTTGTCCTCCCCCCGAAGCTCCATAAAAAATATATCTGAGTAACCACTTCTCAGGTTGATCTTCAACGACCAGACTGGCAAATCTATATCTCAATTCAGAAAAAAGCCAGTTACAAACCTCTACTAAGATATCTGTGTTACATTCTATTAGACAAAGAAATTTTTCTGGATAAAGACTTACCCGAACCTTGCTGTGCCAGCGAGAGGCAATAGTTTCAGGCAAATTTATTAGCTTTACTGTTTTGTTCAAAGGTTCTCCCATGACTTATCACCTCCCTAAAGAAGCTGCTGCTTGACGGAGAAGTTCTTGAAGAGGTCTTGGTACATAGAAGCCGAGTAAAATTACAGGTACAGCAGCAAAGATCAACGCAAAAATATTTGTCACTGATAAGTTTGTTTTCCCGGAAGATTCTGTTGGTTTTCCAAATACCATACGATTAATTGGGAACAGAATGCCGCAAAAAGCAATTATTATGAAAAAGGCCAGAAGTCCGGTAGCAATGTACTGACCATTTACAAGTCCTGATTTGAGTATCATAATCTCACTTAAAAAAATAGCAAATGGCGGAGCACCAGCAATAGCAAGTCCTCCAGTGATGAGTGCAATAGCTGCTACTGGTGAGGTACGAATGAGACCTCGCACCGAAGCAATATCCTGTCTTCCGATAAAAAGAAGCGCAATTCCTGCAGCAAAGAAACAGAAAGACTTTGTGATGGCATGACTCACAATCTGGAGGGTGGCACCGTAATGAGACGCATAATCACCTAACCCAGCGGCAACCATGATAATTCCCATATGTTCTATAGTAGAGAAGGCGAACAGGCGTTTGTAATCTTTTACCTGAATTATCAAAAAGGCAGCTACGCCGACTGAAATTATGCCAAAGACTATGAGCCATGTCTCGGCTCCGATAGATGGGTGTATTTTCAAAACTGGCAATAACCTCAGAATGGCATAGAGGACTGTTGTGGTCTCAACACCGGAAAGAAGCGCACAAACAGGAGACGGAGCCTGGCTGTGGGCATCAGGAAGCCATGTATGTAAAGGCACGAGTCCTACCTTGGTACCAAAACCAATCAAGACAAAAACAAAGGCTGTCTTAAGAAGTGCTGGAGGAATATTTGTTGAAGCAACAATCAGCCCTGCCCAAGTAAATTTTTCGTGACCGGAAATGCTCATCCCCCAGTAAAGAATCAATATGCCAAGGAGTGCAAATGCCGCACCCATACAGGTAAGCACGATATACTTCCAAGAGGCTTCCAGAGCTTCAGGAGTATCTTTGAAGCTCACCAGGAAGACCGACATCAGTGTGGTTAGTTCAACTGCAATCCAGACGAGGGCCACCTGGGAAATAATAGGCACTGCCAACATTGAGAGGAGAAAGAGGTTGTATTGAACATGATAATGTCGTATCTTTCTTGTATTTTTCTCTTCAACGTTCTTTTCAATGTATCCAATCGAAAATATAGCGGCAGTGAATCCTACAAAGGCTACCAGTAATAAAACCAGTGCCCCTAAACTATCGCAAGAAATCCAGTTTTTAACTGCTACAACTTCCATCCCATCAGCAGCAAGTAAAGCTATGTGTAATGAAAGGATAAATACGACTAATGTTCCAATGATTGTTACTACCGGAGCAAATTTCCTATGAGCAGGGATCAAAGATAGGCCAGCTAATACTGCAGGGATTATAATAATATAGATCAGTTCCATCGATCCTCACTCCTCCCTTAAAGAGGTCAGTCTTCCGACCTCTGTTGTCCCAACTCTTTCATGGATTTTTCTGGTTAAAATGCCCATAACAAGGGCAATGATTAATACATCAAAGGCTGCTGTCAACTCTGCAATAAGGGGAAGGCCCGGGGCGATTGAAATGCCTGCAAAGAAGGCACCGTTCTCCATCGACAGAATCCCAATGACCTGGGGCACTGCTTCCCTTCTTACCATCACCACATAACCTCCAAGAAGGAGGCCGGCCACGCCGATAGGCAGATTGAGCTTCACGAAAATATCGTCAGTAACATTTAAAAGGGGACTCGAAATAAAATAGGCAAAAATCACAAGTGCCACTGCAATAAGCAGCGATGTAGGTATATTTAATACCTGAGAAATCTCTCGGCGGGCATAAACTTCCTTGCTGATTATTCGTTTAAGAAGCCAGGGAATCAAGATTGTTTTAATCACAACGGTAATCCCGACGACAACAAAGAGATGGATTGAGGAATGTTGATAACCTAAAACGAATGCTGAAGCTGCGAGAAGAATCGATTGGAAGACAAACATATTTAAAGATGCGAGTACCTGGCGCATAGCTATAATTCCGAATGCAGTAAGGATAAACAATCCTCCAGCCAGTGCATCTATTTTGGTAAGAACTGAAAACACCACATTGTAATCTTGCACATTTTCCTCCTACATCTCTAAGAGTCGCGTGATCATAGCTGTTATTGAAGTTACGAAAGCAGCTCCAAGAAACTCAGTAATCCGGAAAAGCCTCAACTTAGCAAGCGACGACTCGATGACCACCAGAATAAGGACGAAAGCAAATACCTTGATGAGGATAAAAGGTATCGCTAAAAGTACTTCCCAGAGTGTCTCTCCTTGAGCCAGCCCCCATGGAGTTACAAGGACATTTAAAAATATACATAACAGGACGAAGAACTTCATAGAGCCGCCCCATTTCATAAGGGCAGCTCCTCTGCCTGAATATTCAAGCCCTTTGGATTCGTCTATCATCGCCAATTCAAAGTGCCCGGAGGGATTGTCCACGGGAATTCTTCCAGTCTCTGCAATAATGAGCATAAAGAAAGCGAGCATTAAAAGTACATGTGACGGTTCGAAGAAGTTTGCTAAGGGTGTCACCCAGTGCTTCTGTACAATATAGGGAATGGTCGAACCTGCAACGAATGAAACGGTGAAGAAAACGATCATAAAGACAGGTTCAGCAAGAAAACCGACCATCCGGGTACGACTCGCCCCCATCGCACCATAAGGATTTCCCGTATCTATTGCAGCAAGCGTTGCAAAAAAACCGCCGAGAGCGAGAATAAACCCTCCACCGAGCATGTCGCCCATGAAGGCAAAAAAGAGCGGGTAGCCAGTAAGCACCGGAATAAGTAGTGCCACAAAGATCGGTGTAATGAAAACCATGTATGGTGTAATCCTGAAGATCCATGAACTTTGCTCTGAGATGACTTCGTACTTGTGGAAGAGTTTCCAGATATCTCGATAGGGTTGAAAGATGTTTGGGCCCCGTTTTGACTGGATGTTTTCTTTAAAGCGGTTAAGAATCCCTTTAATCAGAGGTGCAAAAGCCATCACGACCAGAACCTGGATCACATTGAAAACAATTTTATTGATCATAGATGCATCTCCTCTGTTGTTCCTCCTGTAATCTTTCCGGCGGGGACTGGATAATAAAAAACCCCCTACCGAAACGCATATCATTCCAGTAGGGGTTATCAGTCTTTTAAGGACGGTTAAGGGCGAACCCCATCGCCAGCTGTGTTACTATACTATGAAAAAATTATTGCTGTCAATGAAATAACATGCCATTATAAGAGAGGCATTATGGGAAAAATAACATACAATCCAATAGGTGTAATTCATTCTCCTTTTAAAGATATCAAAGGGATGCCTATACAGCCGGCAGGTGCAAAAGGTATCGCAGGAACGATAGAAATAAAACCAGAGTACGTTGATGGACTGCAAGATATAGAAGGGTTTTCAAAGACTTTGTGAGTATATAGATGTATTCTTCGTAATAGCCTCCTCAGCAGAATAAAAGTCACTTATCTTGAAATGTTATGAAGACTTCTCAAGGGATAAAGATAATATCAACTTAATACGACATAATTTCTTGAATTAATTATGGGCATATGCCTATAATTAGGCATAGCACAAAAATGACAAATCAAACTAAAAAAGACAATATTTATGCACATTTATTCATGTCATTTCTCAAGTTAGGCCTAACTGCTTTTGGCGGGCCTGCAATGATCGCTTATATAAAAGAGCTATCGGTGAATCACAATAAATGGCTTGACGAAGAGACATTTAAGGATGGCGTTTCGCTCTGTCAAGCTATACCAGGTGCAACCGCCATGCAGATGGCCGCTTATGTAGGACTGAGATCAAATGGATTGATAGGCGCATTATTGTCATATGTAGGATTTGGTCTTCCTGCATTTATCCTTATGCTGATACTTTCAATAGCCTATACTAATTCCTATAACCTTCCACAAGTTATTTCCCTATTTAAAGGTCTTCAGGTTATCGTTGTCGCCATAATCACAAATGCAACCTATTCCTTCGGCAAGGGTATATTTAAAAATTATAAGGAAATTTTAATAGCTCTCATATCAGCTGCTCTCTTGTGGTTAGGTGTAAGCCCTTTTGTTGTCATTATAGGGGCTGCTTTAACAGGAATTGTATTTTTTATGAATACTATCTGTCCGGTATTACCCATACATATCAGAAAAAGAGACAAAAGCGTGCTCAGACAACTCACGCTACTTTTCTTGATTTTCCTTGCGGGATTATCCGGACTTTATTTCCTGAATATGAAACTTTTTAATTTGGCGACCCTTATGCTCAAAATAGACCTTTTCGCCTTTGGAGGTGGATTTGGATCGGTGCCATTAATGCTCCATGAAATTGTTGATGTCAGAAAATGGATAGATAGCAAGACATTCATGGATGGAATTGCCTTAGGACAGGTCACTCCGGGGCCTATCGTTATCACCGCGACCTTTGTGGGATACCTAATGTACGGTTTCATTGGCGCTCTTGTAGCAACCATGGCAGTATTTACACCTTCTCTCATGATACTTGTGGGAGTTACACCTTTTTTTGACAGGTTGAAGACATCTAAATATTTTGTGGGAGCTACAAAGGGAATACTCGCAACTTTTGTGGGGCTGCTTTTCTATGCCACTATAAAATTTGCATCTGCGGTGCCGTGGGATATTGTCCGGGTACTGTTAGTTCTGGGAGCATTAACCGCCTTGATTAGAAAGATAGACATTCTGTATGTTGTGTTAGCTGCAGCTGTTATTTCTGTAATCATATTTTAAAATTGAGACACAGAACCCCCAAAACAATAAGTTCTTGTTACCATATCAATTATGCACAAAACAGATGATCTTGATCTAATAAATAGATTTAAGGACGGCGATGCATCTGCCTTCGATGAGATTATCTTCAAATATCAGAATAAAATATACAATCTCTGCCGTCACATGCTTGGAAATGCTCATGATGCAGAGGATGCTGCCCAAGATGTTTTCCTTAAGGCATATCAAAACCTGAATAAATTTAAGCCTGACTCATCGCTTCATACCTGGCTCCACCGGATTGCGGTCAATACCTGCATTGATTACAGAAGGAAACCGCTCTTCGAGTCATTATTTAAAACTTCAAAAGAGGGTGACGTCTTTGCTGTAGATCAGCTATCAGATTCACCTTCGCCTGAGAGACTGTACGAATCCAAACAGATCAGCAATGCAATACAGCTTGCTCCTAACCGGTTGTCCGAAAAGTTGAGGACGGTCATTGTTCTAAGGGAGATAGAGGGTCTCTCTTATGAGGAGATTGCAGAGATTCTGGAAGTATCCATAGGTACAGTTAAGTCAAGAATATCCAGAGCGAGGGAAGAGTTGAAAGAACTCCTGATGAATTTTAGGGAACAAAAATGAAATTAGTCCGTTTAATTAATCAGGAGGAAACAATGAGATGTTTAAAGAGAAAACTTGTATCGCCTTATATTGATTGCGAATTAAGTGTAGAGGAAAGAGACCTTTTTGAGTCACATATAAATGAGTGCCGGGAATGTGCCGGAGAGCTTAAGAGGCTTGAGAAAATACATGAGCTGTTTGCCGATGCAGAAACTTTTAAAGCACCGCATGGATTTTCAACGAGAGTTCTGGCAAATATCAGAAAAAAGGAAACAAAAAGATTCGGAGGGTTCGTCCACATCCTTGCAAAATCAGCCGAGGGTTTTGCAGTGCTTGTATTGATCTTCGTCGGAATAATATTAGGTAGTTTTTTATCAAAAACCCTTGTGTCTGAAAAGGGAAATGTAGTTGCCTCTCTTTCGCTTGACATATTTGCACCCGCACCTCCGGATTCAGTCGGAGGTGTTTATCTTGCTATGACGGAGGTAAAAAATGAGAAATAGCATTCTAAAGTTCGCCCTTGCTGCTTCCTTAATCTTAAATATCTCTATCCTCGTTACTGCCGGATACATGTATTACAAACGGTCCGATTATTGGGTTTCTCCATTCGGGGTCAAGATGAAAAAGGACAGATTCTTATTTGAGGAACTCTCCTTACGGCCGGATCAGTTAAAGAGAATGAAGGAGAGGGCCATGGATTTCCGTACAGAAATAGACAAGAGGAGAAAAGAAATAACAGGAAAAAGGATGGAGATGCTTAATCTCATGCGAGCGGACATCCCCGACAGAAGGGCCATAGATATCACAATTTCTGATATAAGCAGAATGCAGGAGGAGATGCAGCGGGTGGTAGCGATACATATTCTTGAAGAGAAGGCAACTCTTGATAAAGACCAGCAAAAGAAATTTCTTGACTTGATCGAAAATGCAATGACGAAGGAAGGACAGATAAGATGTCAGCTAATAGAACACAGGTAGCATTTATAAGCATGACAATCATTTTTCTTTTCACGTTGTCCAACACAGGAATCTACTCTGAGACTGAAGGTGTTGAAGGAACAACTGTGACATTCAATGCCAATGCTGACGAAACACAGATGACTGATTATCAGTCACTGAGCCTTGAAGATTGCCTGAGCCTCGCCGGGAAGTACAACCCGGTTCTGACCGGAGCCACAGAAAGGATTCGGGAATTGGTGGCGGATTATCAAGCTGCCAAATCCAAATTTTTTCCCAGACTTGTCCTGCTATCCTACTATGAAAGGTTAGCTCCTGACCGATTACCTCCAGGAGGTTCCCTCACAAACATGGAGTTATTCAAAGAAGAAAGCTTAACGAGTATTTCGGGCAAACAGATAATATTCGACGGCATAAAGACCTATTACAATACCAAGGCCGCCAAAATCGGCACAGAAGCCCAGAGACAGGAAGTCCGGCGGACAGCGGATGAAGTTGCATTTACAGTGACTGAAGCCTTCTATCGCCTGATAGAGGCTAAAGAGGATCTGAAGGTGGTGGAGGAGGCCCTGAAACAACGGCAGGAGTTTGCGATGCTCACTGAAGCTTTTTTTAAAGCTGGTAAAGTTACCCAGCTCGATTCCTTCAGGGCACGATCCCAGGTTTCAGAGGCGGAGCTGGCTAAGGTAGAAGCGGAAAACGCTGTGTCTCTTGCCAGGGAAATTTTGGCCAGATCCATAGGTTTGAGGGAACAGGTAATAGTAGATATCGGGGGCCAGCTTCCCCAAGAATTTGCCCCTGCATCCGACATTAACTCGTTGTGGCAGGGAGTGCTCAAAACCAATCCAGAACTCAAGAGGCTCAATTTAGAAATAGAGCAGAGCCAAACCCTGATCAAGGCCGCAAGGGGAGCATATTTCCCGGAAATCAGCCTGCAAGGGAATGTTGGCGTGCGACACCGTGATCTGGGTGGTACCAAAGATGAGTGGTTGGCCGGAGTCTTTATGGAGTTACCCTTCTTTGAAGGCGGGCTGACCCGGGCTCAAGTGGACAAAGCATCTTCCCAATATTTACAATTGCTGGAGAAAAAGCGGGATCGTCTCAATAGTCTCAAGGTAGATCTGACAGCAACATTAAAGGACCAGGAAAACTCTCGTCAGGGAGTGCTTACTACACGGCAAACGGTTGTCACGAATGAAGAAGCATACGCCAGCGCCCAAGCCCTTTATCGCAATGGCAAGGCCATAGGTCTGGATGTGCTTCAGACCCAGGTAGACTTGACCGGTTCCCGGTTCAACTCCATCAAATATGCCGTAGCTTATGAAATTGCGCGGGCGCGTGTCAAACAAATCATCGGCTCCGGTCTATCGGAGTCTTATCAGCAAAGCAATATAGGGGGGTCAAAGAAATGAAAGTTCCCGTTGGAAAGAAGGTCATCGCGGCTGCCATTGGTATTCTGATCATAATATTTTTGGGCTATCGCCTGTTCTTGTATCGTCCGCCAGTGAACGTAATCGTGGTTAAGAAAGCAGAGATTCAAGGTAAAGTCCATGGCCCGGGTACAGTGCAATCCAAAGTACCGGTGATGGTAAGCGCTAAGATTACCGGAATTCTGGAAAAGCTTTATGCAGATCAGGGAAACTATGTTAAGAAAGGCCAACTTCTGGCTGAACTAGACGTAGCTGAACTGAGGGCTCGAGCCGCTGCGGCCGAGGCGGCCAAGAACCGCGCCCGGCGTGACATCGATCGGGCTAAGGCCGATTTACTCAAGGCCGAGGCCAATTTAGTATTGGCACAAAGTAACTACCAACGGGATCTGGAGGTATTCAAACCCGGCTATATTTCACAGGCGGCCTTTGACAATACAAAAGCTGCTCTCAAGGTAGCGGAGAGTGAAGTCAATGCATCACGAGCCTCCGTGGAGGCTTTGCAGGCGCAAGTTGTCCAGGCAGAATCGGAAACTCATGCAGCTGAGGCAGTATTTGCCTATACCCGCATCCTTGCCCCCATGGATGGTTTAATTACCGTGCGCAAGTCGGAGGTCGGGGATACAGTAGCTCCCGGTACACCTATCTTTCAAATGGTGGATTATCAAATCTGGGCGGCCTCCTGGATTGATGAAACCAAGGTTGCGCAGCTGCGGGAAGGACAGAAGGCGTCAATCAAATTACGCTCGGGACGGGTTTTTCAGGGTGAAGTTGTTCGTCTCAATAAGGAGGCAGATACCGTTACCCGTGAATTGGAAGTCGATGTGAAATTCGACACCCTGCCAAATCCGTTAGTCATTGGAGAAGAAACCGAAGTTGTCATTGATACAGGCAGCCAGACGGCTCCGGCTGTCCCTTTATCTGCCATCGTGGAAAGGAACGGGTCCAAAGGAGTAATGGTAGTCTCCAATGGTTTAACGAGTTTCCGACCCATTACCCTTGGATTGCAGGACACGCAACGAGCTGCGGTCCTGGATGGTCTCAAAGAAGGAGAGATGGCAATACTTAATCCTGCGGGGATTGAACCGGGTAAAAAAGTACGACCGGAAATTAAGACTGATACGGCGAAGAAGAACCAATAAGATTAATGAGTTTTGTTAACTCCCATCTTCGATTTTATAAAAGTCACATTGTCATTTCTTTTGCGGAGGAACAATGGATTTAGCAGTTTATGACCTGAAGCTTCATAAGGGCCGGTTTATTGCGACGGTTGTCGGCGTAGGGTTGCTGTTCACCATCGTCCTCGCCATGAACGGCCTATATCGGGGCAATATATACGAGGGTCTCGCCCTCATCAACGCTACCAATCCCGATCTATGGGTTGTGGAAAGATACCGGGGCGGACCTTTTAACGAACAGTCTACGTTACCTGAATTTTACCATTACAGTGTTAAAGCGGTTCCCGGAGTGGAAAAGGCCAGTCCTTTTATCTACTACACCGTGGAAAGACTGATAGGCGGCAAAAGCCGGCATTTCAGCATCATCGGCTACGATGTCTTCGGCGGGCTTGGAGGACCGCAAAAGATTTATGCCGGGAGGAATATCGAGCAAGCTCATTACGAAATGGTCGCTCATCCAAAATTGGGTGTGCGCTTCGGCGATAGGATCCCTTTGGGACTCCATACCTATACGGTAGTAGGCTTGACCAGGGAGGCGGTCTCTTCGGATGGAGAAGCTTTGGTTTATTTATCTCTACCGGATGCACAGGAGGTGCTTTATCAGAGAGACAACGAAGAAGTGCGTAGCCAGCGTGAAAGGTTGCTTACAACTCTTTCAGGACAGAGTTATTTATCGCCCGTTCAGGCAGAAAAATTGCTTCCTCCATTGCAGTCCGACACCCACATTATTAATGCCATCCTGGTTCGGTTGAAACCCGGGGTAAACCGTGCCGAGGCAGCCCGCGATATTGAAAAATGGCTCTATCTCTCCGCCTTCAGCACAGAGGAAGAGCTTCAATTAATGTTGAAAGGGCGGTTGGCCAGTATGACCAAACAGCTTTTGCTTTTTAGAACACTCCTCTTGATCATCTCTGTAATAATAGTTGCCCTTGTAATCTATACATTTACTATGGAAAAAATCCGCAGCATCGCGGTCATGAAACTCATCGGCGCTCCTAATTGGGCGATCATCCGGATGGTTATGGAACAGTCCCTCCTATTAACAATCGGCGCATTTTTATTCGGACTGGCTTTGATCCACAACACTTATCAGCTATTCCCCAGGACATTATTGCTGGTTACCGGCGATGACCTGCTTACCTTTATCGTAGCGTTTGCAGGCGGCATCCTTGCCAGTATTTTGGGACTCTGGGAGGCATTGAAAACCGAACCCGCAATGGCTTTGGGGGCACAATAGTGGAAATCCTCAGAATCGAAGGCCTGGCAAAAATCTTCGGGTCTGGTCATCTAGAAGTCCGCGCCCTCGAAGACATAAATTTATCGGTTTCAGAGGGTGATCTCGTAGCGTTGCTTGGACCAAGCGGGTCCGGTAAAACCACCTTGCTTTTGTGTGTCAGTCTGATTCTGGAGCCGACGGCAGGCAAGATTGTCTTTGACGGGCAGACTATATTTCAAAAGAACGGCTGGGCAGGCGTTGACGTTCGCCGGATTCGCCGGGAAAAAATAGGCTTTATCTTTCAGTCTCATAATCTGATACCCTTCCTCACGGCCAAACAGAATGTGCTTTTTCCTTTGAGCCTCACCGGCCTTAAAAAAGATGAGGCTGAAAGTCGGGCTATGGAGCTTCTGAAATATATGGAAATTGCCGACCGGGCCGATTACCTGCCGGCTCTTCTTTCCGGTGGTGAGCAGCAGCGGGTGGCCGTCGCCCGGGCTTTGGCAAACAAGGCGAAACTGATACTGGCTGACGAGCCTACAGCATCTCTTGATACCACGAGAGGAATGAGGGTTATGGAACTGCTGAAGAAAATCGCCAAAGAAAACCAGTCTGCGGTAATCGTTGTGACACACGATGTCCGTATGATCGAGGGGTTTGACTGCCTTTACCAGTTAAAGGACGGGCGCATAATTGACGAGAGGCAAACTCAAAATTAAACTGAATCAGGAAGAGGATTCTCTTGCATTTTTAGTCAATGTGCAATACCACAGAAAAGCTGTTGAACATGACCCATATCCGATCATTTTCTTGAAAGTCCATCTGGCGGGCGTTTTCTGTGGTAACTATAGAGCATAGTTCTGTGCCATCCGGAATACGCACGACATACTCTGTGGTAATCTCCCCCTTATTAATGCGCACGATAGCTCCAAAAAATCTGTTTTCAGCTGTGGATTCAGGTTCCTTATCGCTTTTCTGTAAAATCACCCAGGGCGCTTTCACCTCTGCCGTTATCAAAGAACCTGCTTTAAGACCGAGCCTCGACAGACTGTCGTTGGTGATCACTGTTGTCACCATATCGCCTCCAACGGTAATCATCTCAACCTTTGTTTGTATGTCTCCTTTACGGATGGACCGGATTTTACCGAAAAAGCTGTTGCGTGCGCTTGTTTTTCGGGAAGATTCTTTTTCGATAAAATATTTTGCCACCTGCTGAATATCATCATCGGAAAACGCGACATAGGAAGCTGTTACGTTGAGCGTTGAATGGCCAAGCATCCTTTGTACAACAGGTAAAGGCATGTTGCTCTGCATTAATTCCACAGCACGGGATTTCCGTATGATATCCGGCGCACCCAAAACCGAGGGTAAACTGCAATCCAATGCTCTTTCGTAAAATTTGCGGCGAACGTGGCCCGGGTCTACCTTGAACAAATTGCCCAGATATTTTCTAAAGGAAGGTTCTTCAAGTACAGTACAAAGCTCTTCAGCAAGTGACTCTGGTATCTGGACTTTCCGCAGTGGTCTATTGTCAGAGGTGCTCGCTCTTCCTAAAAGCACTGTCCGCCGATTGAAATCGATATCCCGAAAGGGATTCATGGCTAAAACTTCGTTCAGTTTTGCTCCGGTATAGCGTATCAAAAGAAATATCAGTAGAATACGCTTACGGGATAAACGAACGTCAGCCCGTAACGACTCCGAACCCCAGGTACGAAATGACTGCTCCAGGCGATTCAATTGAACCGTATCAAGACAGTGGGCTTCGTCCGGTATTGAGATAATGCGTGCGTGGCTTGATCTCTCAATTATTGACGACTGTGGCACTTGTTTTTTGTACCGCGACATCATTTTACTATTATAACCGCAACGGTCACAGATTGTTCCTCTGACTCACTCCTGGCTGCCATGTCTTAAAGCATCATGAGTTTTCCACAAAAGCTCCACAAAGCTCCACAAAGCTCTTGACATCTGATATGCTATATGATAAGTTAATAGCACGATAAAATTATTATTCGTGTTACTAATATTTTAACATATTTAAGGGGGGTTCTCATGTATTTCGAGACCGCCAGAATAGAAGTTGCTCCATGTTAAACTTTCCGTTAAGTTTGGGGTGCTCAGATTGAAAAATATCTCTTTAAAAAACATCTTCTTAGTCTTTCTAAAAATCGGCACTTTCTCCTTTGGCGGAGTTTATTCAATGCTCACCTTTTTTGAAAGGGAGCTGGTAGAGAAGCGTAAGTGGATTACACATGAAGAATTCATTGAGAGTGTGGCCCTTGGGCAGATGACACCAGGCCCGCCAATTGTAAATACAGGTATCTGTATTGGGTACAAACTGAAAAAAATAAAAGGGGCGCTGGCTACCACAGTAGGGCAGGCATTCACCGGCACGGTTCTGGCCATCCTGCTGGCGATTTTCTATACAAAATCTAAAGATAATCCTTTGTTGGGTTCAATCATGAAAGGAGTAGGAGCGGCTGTGGTAGGTTTACTCCTTTCTATTATTTACAAAATGGCAAGTAAAACAATCAAAGATTATAAAACAGCTTTATTTGCACTATCTGCTTTTTTTGCGCTGGCTGTATTTAAACTTAACCCCATCGGCCTCATTCTGGCTTCAGGTATACTCGGCCTGATCGTATACGGGAGGGAAACCAGATGATCCTACTTAAATTCTGCTGGATACTGATTGTTGTCAATGCCCTGACAATCGGGGGAGGCTTTGTCATGCTACCGATGCTTCACAAGGAATTTGTAGAAAAATATCACTGGTTAACCAACCAGGAATTTCTGGATGCTATAGCTATGGGTCAGATTACACCAGGTCCTTTGACAGTCATGAATGCATTTATCGGATATAAAATCTATGGCCTGTTAGGGGCAGTTATGGCAATGGTCAGTACTTATTTGCCCTGTATCATTATCGTTACCTTGGTGGCCAAGTACTATTATACCTATAGAGAATCTATAATTGTTAATTCGAGTTTTAAAGGTATAAAACCTGCAGTAATTGGATTATTAGCGGCCGTGGCTATTTCTTTAGGAAATACCTCACTTGTGGATCCTATAACCTTTGGGATCGCCATAATCAGCTTCATCGTCATCGCCTTTACAAAGATAGATCCTACCTTCGTGATTATTGGCGCAGGAGTTGCAGGGGCATTATTCTTATAGCTTTACACTCTCAGCTCTTTGCCTTTCCCACGAATCTTTTTGACAAACCTTTATTAATGTGATAATTTAATTTCGAACTCTGAAGAAAAGGAGGTGAATGTATGACTTGTAAACCAGGACACATCACAAAAAAGACTACTAAAAAACCAGCTACAAAGAAGAAATAAAGTTACTTCTTTACTCCTTCTCGGGCAATTGCTACTTTGCCTGTCCTTACGAACTCCTTAATACCCATGGGCTTAAGGAGCTCGACAATGGCTTCTATTTTCTTTTCATCACCTGTAACTTCTATCGTATATGTCCTTTGACTTGAATCCACAATCCTTCCCCTGAATATCTCTGCAAGCCCCAGAACCTCTGCCTTATCTTCCTGTCTTGGGGCAACCTTTATCAGCACCATTTCACGCTCCACATGGTTAAGTTCTGTCATATCGACAACTTTTACAACATCTATGAGCTTGTTAAGCTGTTTTGTTATTTGTTCTATTATCTGGTCATCACCGCTTGTAACAATAGTCATTATTGATATCTGTGGGTCTATCGTCTCACCGACCGAGAGGCTTTCAATGTTATAACCCCTGCCGCTGAAAAGTCCTGAGATTCTTGAAAGAACACCAAACTTATTTTCTACAAGGAGAGAAATTGTGTGTCTCATTTGATTGCCTTTAGTTTCTTTTCTGCCTTCTCTTTCGTTTCTTCAAATAACATCTGGTCTATTGGAGCACCTGCAGGCACCATGGGATAAACCTTCTCCTTCCAGTAAACGTTGAAATCCATAACTACCGTTTTCTTTATTCTGAATGCTTCTTTGAGCACTGGTTCAACCTCACTCGGTTTTGTAGCTCTGAATCCAACAGCCCCATATGCTTCTGCTACCTTGACAAAATCAGGGACTACCTCAAGATGGGTGTAAGAATACCTTTCATTATAAAAGAGTTCCTGCCATTGTCTCACCATGCCAAGATAGTGATTATTAAGGATGGCTACCTTCACAGGTAACTTGTTAATAACAGCTGTTGCAAGCTCCTGGATATTCATCTGGATACTGCCATCGCCTGCTATATCAATGACAAGCTTATTCGGATGCGCAAGTTGAGCACCGATTGCAGCTGGAAAACCATAACCCATTGTCCCAAGACCTCCTGATGTCAGCAAGGTTCTGGGTTTGTCAAATTTATAGAACTGGGCTGTCCACATCTGATTCTGGCCGACTTCAGTTGTAATAATAGCATCTCCTTTTGTAAGTTCATATATCTTTTCAACGACAAACTGGGGTTTTATCACCTCATCGCTATAGGTGTAAGTTAATGGCCTCTCCCTTTTCCATGCATCTATCTGCTTCAACCATATCCTTCTTACCTCATCCCATTGCTCTTTTACTTCTTCTTTCAGAACCTTGTTTAAAACAGTAAGAACTCTTTTTACATCCCCGACTATTGGGACATCCACGCGCACATTCTTCCTGATTGATGTTGGATCAATATCGATATGGATTATCTTCGCATGGGGTGCAAAGGCATCAATCTTCCCTGTTACCCTGTCATCAAATCGCATACCGATGGCTATCAACAGGTCAGACTCCTGTATCGCCTTATTTGCATAATAAGTGCCATGCATCCCAGGCATACCGAGGGAGAGTTTATGGGTACCGGGAAAAGACCCAAGCCCCATCAAGGTCATTGTTACAGGGATATCTGTAAATTCTGCAAGTTCTCTGAGTTCCTTCGAACCACCAGAGAGTATTACACCTCCTCCAGCAATGATAACCGCTCTTTTGGACTTTGCGATTAGATGTGCTGCCTGCGTTATCATCCACTTATTTCCCTCATACGTTGGGTTATAACTTCTGATCTTTACCTCTGGCCATGTGAACTCTGCCTTTCCTGCTGTTACATCCTTGGGCAAATCTATCAAAACAGGACCGGGCCTGCCTGATGTGGCAATATAGAATGCCTCTCTTACAATCTTAGACAATTCTTTTACATCCTTTGCAAGAAAATTATATTTTGTACATGGCCTCGAGATTCCTACAATATCAGCCTCCTGAAATGCATCATTGCCTATGAGCATAGTTGGCACTTGTCCAGAAAACACAATGAGTGGTATAGAATCCATCGAGGCAGTTGCAATGCCTGTAACTGTATTGGTAGCTCCCGGGCCTGAGGTTACAAGAACCACCCCCGGTTTCCCTGTTGACCTTGCATAGCCATCTGCTGCATGAACCGCTCCCTGCTCATGCCGTGTAAGGATAAGCTGGATATCTTTGTCGTCATAGAGAAAGTCAAAAATACCAAGGACAACACCTCCAGGATAACCGAAGATATGTTTTACTCCCTCTCTCTTAAGAGACTCGATAAGGATTTCAGCACCAGTTATTTTCATAAAATTTTATTTACCCTTTGGTTATTGTAACATGATCGCTCCCTTGCCTGCAGAGCTGACCATCTTTGCATATCTTGACAGATATCCTTTCTTTATCTTGGGATCTGGAGGTCTCCAATTACTCAACCTCTTCTTAATTTCCTTATCTGAGAGCATCAGATCAATCTTCCTTTTTAGTATATCTATCCTTATCCTATCGCCGTTTCTGATTATCGCTATCGGTCCGCCTTCCATCGCTTCAGGTGATATATGGCCGATGCACGGTCCCCTTGTACCACCTGAAAACCTGCCATCCGTAATAAGCGAAACGGACTCACTAAGGCCCATCCCTGTTATAGCCGCAGTAGGAGACAGCATCTCTCTCATTCCCGGTCCACCCTTTGGTCCCTCATACCTTATGACAACAATGTCTCCGCGATTAATCTTTCCAGCAAGGATTGTCTTCATGGCATCCTCTTCAGAATCAAATACCTTCGCTACACCCTCAAACTTCATCATACCCTTACTAACAGCAGATTGCTTAACAACAGCCCCATCAGGTGCAAGATTACCACGGAGTATGGCGATCCCACCCTCTTTGTGATATGCCTTATTGAGTGGTCTGATAACATCTTCATCATGAATTTCTGCTGAGTCTGCTACAGCAAAGATGCCTTTACCACTTACGGTGATATTATCATGTATCCTGTCCCTCAGTCTTTTAAGAACTGCTGGTATTCCTCCTGCATAATCAAGATCTTCAAGGTAATGCCTGCCTGCTGGAAGCATATCGCAGATATGTGGTACTTTCTTACTCAATTCATCAAAAAGTTCCAGGGGTAGTTCTATCCCTGCATCGTGGGCCATTGCAGGGATATGAAGCACGGTATTTGTTGAACCTCCAAGAGCAAGGTCAACCATGATTGCATTTTCGAATGCCTTTCTTGTCATTATCTTTCTTGGAGTTATATTTTTTCTGACGAGATCAACAATTCTCATTCCGCTTGCAAAGGCAATCCTCTTCTTTTTTGACGACACGGCAAGTGCCGTAGCACAGCCCTCAAGGCTCATTCCAAGGGCCTCTGTTACACATGCCATTGTGTTTGCAGTGTACATACCCTGGCATGAACCTGCGCCTGGACAGGCACACTCTTCAAGTGCCTCGAGTTCTTCATCGGTTATCAAGCCTTTCTTGTACTTACCAATTGCCTCAAAGGTATCATTCACAAGGGAAAGCCTCCTGCCCTTCAGATGGCCTGAGAGCATCGGACCAGCAGTCACAACGATCGAGGGAATATTCACTCTTGCAGCAGCCATAAGCATCCCGGGAGTAATCTTATCGCAGTTTGTCAGGAGTACAAGTCCATCAAATTGATGCGCCTCTGCGATTGTCTCCACCGAATCAGCAATGAGCTCCCTTGATGGAAGAGAATAATGCATACCCCGGTGACCCATCGCTATCCCATCACATATACCGGGGATTCCGAAAAAGAATGGGTATCCCCCACCAGTATGTACACCTTTTTCAATAAATCTTTCGAGGTCCCTCATTCCCACATGGCCGGGAATGATATCAGTAAAGCTTGTTGCCACACCAATAAAGGGCTTCTCCATCTCTGTCTTGGGAACACCTGTAGCGTAAAGAAGTGCCCTGTGTGGAACCCTTTCCAATCCCTTTTTGATAATCTTACTTCTCACAGCAAAAAGCCCTCCTGTTCTCACTTCTTAGTTCATACTTCTCATTTTTAATTCATGCGGCCTTTTTTATAGTCTCTAATCAGTCCTGCCATCTTGTCTTTTTTGAGGAGCTTCTGCTTCTGTATCTTTTTCCTCTCAACCTCTTCCTCCGGGGTAAGAAAACGTTTGCTGTCTATCTTTGCAAGAAGTTCCTCGAGATTCTTATGTTCTTCTGTAAGCTTCTTAAATTCTGCATTTTCCTTTTTGAGAACTTCAACAATCTCTTCTTCTTTCACCTCTACCCTCCTTTTTTAAAATGAAAAATTAACATTTTTCCAGGGTAAAAACAACCCTGAAATCTCAAAAGTAAGCATCTCCGTTTCCGTAATGGTAAGGATATAGTATTTGAGCGGCTTATTTTGCTGATAATCCAATGAGAATATTTAAATACAAAGAGGCAAAATCCTCGGAGGTCGATACGACCGAGAATGAGCGAAAATACTATATCCTTACCGTGCCTCTTTATTACTTACCTCTTAGAAATCAATAGTCAATTTATCGAGCAAAAGGGGATGCTTCCATCCCAAATTGCAGTTATTCAAGTTTTTTCTCATGAAGAATCCTTTCTGCCAGTTTATATGAATTCTCTATACAGTCATTAACACCAATCCCCCGATAAGAATTCCCCGTAATATAAAAGCCCTTGTGGCTGCTGACAATTGTGTCAATCACCTCAAGCCTCTTCCCATGGCCTAAGAGATACTGCGGTATGCCTTTCTCATGTGTATAAACCTTGGCAAAATCAGGCTGAGCCTGTATATCCATAATCTTTTTTGTTTCATCCATGACTGTATTGATAAGTCTATTTTCGTCCTGCAAGGCAACCTCTACGGCCCTGGCACCTCCGAGCATACTCCTCAGAAGTACATACCCTTCAGGTGCCCTGTTTGGAAATATGCTTGAATCCCAAAGCGTTCCAAGTATCCTTCTGTTTTCTCTTTTCGGCACGAGAAAACCAAAACCATCGAGAGGCTGTCCTACCTTATCTTTCCTGTAGCCCAAACATGCAACAGAAACAGGAGGATAAAGGATTTCTCCGAGGTTTAAAGACAGGGTTCTGTTAAAGTCCTTGACTATTTCTGATGCAGCATGGGCTGGAGTTGCAATAACAACACCTTCTGCCTCAATCTTCGAATTATCAGAAAGGAAGACAGTATAGGTGTCACCTTTTTTATCGATTGAGACCACCCTGCTTTCTGTCTTCAACCTCTCTCCCAGAAAGTTTTTAAGGGCTGCGATAAAAACTTCCATGCCATCATAAAATGAAGTAAGAACTCCACCAGGCCCAGGTCCTACTTTCTTTCCAGTCTTTTTAGCCTCCTTCTGAAGCTTTATCATACCTTGTATGAGGCTCCCATATTTGTTTTCCAGGTCATAAATCCTTGGGAAACAACTCTTAAGACTCATCGTCTCGGGGTCGCCAGCATAGATGCCCGATGCCATTGGATCTATTAACTTTTCAAATGCCTCTCTACCGAGCCTCCGTCTCGCAAAGTCGGCAAGCGTTTCATCATCTCCTCCTCCCTTTGGTACAACTATTTCCCATACAATCCTCAGTCTGCCGTAAAGACTGAGAAGATTCGACGTGAAGAAAGACAGAGGTGACTCGGGTAACATATGGAGCTTGCCATCAGAAAATATAAACCTCTTTCTTGCCGCATCATTGCTCCTTACTGGAGTAAGTCCTAACTTCGCAGCAAGTTCCAGTGTCCTCGGTCTATTATCTAAAAAGCCATTAACACCTCCTTCACATAGGAAGCCCTCTACCCTGTCGGTCCATATCTTGCCCCCTGCTTTTTTCTCAGACTCAAGAACAAGAATGTCTAAGGAAGGGTCTTTCTCTAAGAGAAAATAGGCTAAAGAGAGTCCAGAAATACCTCCGCCAACGATAAGTAATCTCATACCCATCCTTTTTCCTTTAAGCCTTTTAACACCATGTCTTTTAATGCCTCTATAAACAAGGGGTGTGTATTCAGAGAATCCACCCGTTTGAGCGCCATACCAAGCTTTTTGGCTATAACTTTATATAATATATCTATCTCATAAAGGGTCTCAATATGATCTGAAACAAAACTGATTGGTACAAGGAGTATGTTCTTATATCCCAACCCAGCAAATCTTTTCAGCATTTGCTCCGTAGAGGGCTCAAGCCATTTAACAGGGCCACTCTTACTCTGATACGACAGGTACCACTCTATATTCAACCTCTTTGTGACCTCCCCAATTGTTCCTTTAATCTGATTTACATAAGGGTCTCCTTCTTTGATGAGGCTCTCTGGAAGATTATGGGCGCTGAAGATTACCTTGATATTCCCCCACCTCTCACCTTCCCTCACGTCTGAAGCTGAGGGAGTAAATGAATCAAGACCCTTTTTGATAACATCAATAAGTGCATCTATATAGAGAGGATGGTCATGCCATGATGAGATGCAGAAGACTTCTATGGGATACTCTGAAAGGACCTCCTTTAATCTCAACACTGATGAGCCTGCTGTGGCATGGGAATAATGAGGATACATGCTTAATGCAAGAAGCTTTTTTACTCCATCTCTGGATATCTTGGGAACCACCTCCTCTATAAAAGGATGCCAGTACCGCATCCCGACATAGACCTTGAATAAAATCCCCCCTATCCCACACCTTTCAAATCCCCCCTTACCCCCCTTTTCTAAAGGGTGGGAGGGAGGATTATCTGGGTGTATGGGGAGATTAAATGCATCTTCAAGGGCTTTTGCTTGAGCCTTGGTTATATCGAGGATCGGGGATCTGCCCCCGATAAGGCTATAGATCTTTTCCGTCTTTCTCGAGCGAAGACTTGATATAAGCCATGCTATGGGTTTCTGAAGGAATGGAGGTCCGAGTCTTATAATTCTTCTGTCAGAGAAGAGATTGTAGAGAAATGGCCTTACTGCCCGGAGGGAATCGGGTCCACCGAGATTCAAGAGTATTACACCGATAATCTCTTTCCCCGTTTCACCCAGATCTCGGTTCCGATTTCGGAATTTCCTCTGATTTATCTGCAATCTGCTTTCATTTCCCTCGCAATCAATTTTAAGTAATTTAATACCTCGATGTCCACCTTTGAATAAACATCTGTATTATAAACTCATTGATATTTGCCTCAGACTCTGATATATTTTTACCTTGAGCTTGCTGTTTACCTAAGCCCCGTAAGGACATCTCCTGAAGGAAATCTTCCAGAGATGAACTTGAATATGGTGTAAAATTAAGGATGCAAAAATTTCGTGATGCCTCAAATAGTTAAATCAGTTGACATAAAGGAGAGGTTTATATGTTAAAGCGTTATCTCTTAGCCCCTGGTCCAACACCGGTCCCATCAGAGGTACTGCTCGCAATGGCAATGCCGATAATCCACCACAGGTCTCCGGATTTCCTTCCTGTTCTCGATTCTGCAAAGAAAGGCCTTCAGTTGTTATTTCAGACAAAAAACGATGTGCTTATTCTTTGCTCAACTGGTACAGGTGGAATGGTTGGTGCCGTAAATAATTTCTTCAACCACGGAGACAAGGTTCTTGTTATAAACGGCGGCAAATTCGGAGAGCGATGGACAAAGATATGCAAGTCCTATGGCTTGAACGTTGAAGAGATTCTCATTGAGTGGGGTTATTCAGTTAAACCTGAACTGGTCGAAGAGAAGCTCAAAAAGGACCAGGACATAAAAGGCGTTTTTGTTCAGGCATCAGAAACCTCAACAGGTGTTTACCATGACATAAAGAGCCTTGCATCAATTGTTAATAAACATGAGAACACATTATTGATCGTTGATGCCATTAGTGCCCTTGCTGCCCATGACTTGAGAACAGATGAATGGGGAATAGATATCATGGTAGGAGGTTCACAAAAGGGACTGATGCTCCCTCCCGGCATCGCCTTTGTCAGCGTGAGTGAAAAGGCATGGGAAAAGGCAAAGGCATCAAAGTTGCCTAAGTTCTACTTCGACTTCAAGAAAGAACGCGAAAACCTCGCCAAAAACCAGACGAACTTCACATCACCCGTTACACTCATCATCGGTCTTAATGAAAGTCTGAAGATGTTACAGGCAGAGGGACTTGAGAATGTATTCAAAAGACACGAAAAACTTGCCCAGGCAACAAGAAAAGCTGTTCAGGCCCTCGCATTGGAGCTCTATGCAAAAGAGTCTCTATCAAATGCCGTAACTGCCATTATGTCACCTCCTGGAATAGACGGACAGGCAGTGTATAAAAATCTTAGGGAGAAATACGGTATCACAGCAGCTGGCGGGCAAGACAGGGCAAGGGGTAAAATATTCAGGATTGCCCATTTAGGATATGTAGACAGATTTGATGTCATAATAGCGATTGCAGGTATTGAGATGGTATTGAAAGGAATGGGTTATCCTGTTAAACTTGGAACAGGTGTAGCAGTTGCTGAAGAACTCTTAATGGAATGAGTGAGGAACAGATGAAGGTTCTCGTTAGTGACAATATTTCACCAAAAGGTATCGAGATTCTCAAAACTGCAGGGCTTGCTGTTGATGTAAAGACTGGCATGAAACAAGAGGAGTTGATGGCATCTATTGGTAATTACCAAGGACTCATCGTAAGGTCTGCAACAAAGGTAACCTCAAAAATCATAGATGCTGCTTCAAACCTGAAGGTCATAGGACGTGCAGGTTCAGGTCTCGATAATGTCGATGTTACGGCAGCAACAAAAAAGGGAATTGTTGTGATGAATACTCCTGGTGGAAACACAATCACGACAGCAGAACATACCATTGCGCTGATGTACGCTCTCGCACGACAGATACCTCAGGCCACAGCCTCGATGAAGGAAGGTAAATGGGAGAAAAAAAGGTTCATGGGCGTTGAGCTCTTCAACAAGACGCTCGGTGTCATTGGCATAGGGAATATTGGCAGCCAGGTTGCAAAGAGGGCACAGGCCTTTGCGATGAATGTGATAGCCTATGATCCTTTCTTGAGAGAAGACAAGGCGAAGGCCATGGGTGTTGAGAGGGTTAACCTCGAAGAGCTATTCAGACGCTCCGACTTTATCACGATCCATACCCCCATAACAGCAGAGACAAGAAATATGATCAATAAAGATACGATCAAGATAATGAAAGATAGCGTCAGGATCATTAACTGTGCAAGGGGCGGTATTATCAACGAGAAGGACCTCTACAACGCCCTCGTTGAAGGTAAGGTTGCAGGTGCTGCACTCGATGTTTTTGAGAAAGAACCACCAGAGAATAATCCCCTTCTTACCCTTGACAGTGTGATCTCTACTCCTCATCTTGGCGCCGCTACAAAAGAAGCTCAGGAAAATGTGGCTATTGCAATAGCTGAACAGATAGCAGATTATCTCACTCACGGGACAATCAGAAATGCCGTTAACTTCCCATCCATTCCCGCAGACCAGGTAGCAAGGCTTCAGCCTTATATAAACTTGTCTGAGAAACTTGGGTTATTCTCAGCCCAGATATTTGAAGGTGGCGTCACAGAAATAACGATCGAATATCGAGGAGAGGCATCTGAGATCGATACTGCTCCAGTGAATATTGCTGCTATCAAGGGTTTCCTTTCACCCATTCTGGAGGAGACGGTAAATTTTGTTAATGCACCCATTATAGCAAAGGAGCGTGGTATAGAGGTTAAGGAGACAAAAAGCGCTGATGCCGGTGATTACCAGAGCATGGTAGCGATCAGGATAAAGGCAAAAGATAAAGAAAGCTATATTGCAGGAACGCTCTTCAGTAAAAAAGACCCCCGTATTGTAGCTATTGATAGCTTTAAGGTAGAGATTGTACCCGAGGGAGAGCTTCTCTTTATCTATAACAATGATAAACCCGGGGTCATAGGGAATATAGGAACACTCCTCAGCAAAAACAATATCAACATCGCACGGATGCAATTTGGTAGAGAGGCTCCTGGAGGCAGAGCAATATCCGTTGTCACGATAGATAGCCCTGCCACACCCAGTATCATAGAGGAAATAAAAAGCCTTCCGAACGTCCTTTCGCTCAGACGCATAACACTATAAGCGAGTCTAAACATGTCTAATGTTGTCATAGTAGGTGCACAGTGGGGAGACGAGGGCAAAGGAAAGATTGTTGATTATCTTTCTGAAAAGGCAGACGTAATCGCACGATACCAGGGAGGCCATAACGCAGGCCACACCGTAGTAATCAATAATGAGAAATTCATACTCCATTTGATCCCCTCAGGAATACTCCGCAAAGGCAAGATATGCATTATCGGCAATGGTGTTGTCGTTGACCCTGCAGCCCTCATAGAGGAGATACACGGGCTTAAGGAAAAAGGTGTCCAAGTGGGGAGCAACCTTTTGTTAAGTAAAAATGCGCATCTCATCATGCCTTACCACAGGGCTATAGACAATGCGAGCGAGAAGTGCAAAGGCAAAAAGAGTCTTGGTACAACAGGTCGGGGGATAGGCCCTGCTTATGCAAATAAAATGGCAAGAATGGGGATAAGAGTCGTAGACCTCCTTCACCCTTCTGTATTCAAGGAAAAGTTAAAGGCAAATCTCTCTGATATCAATTTCCTCCTTGAGAACTTCTACAAAGTTTCTGGTTTTAAGATCAAGGATATATACAATGAATATATGGGTTATGCTGAAAAACTCTCTGAATATATTGCTGATACAGACATTATTCTCAATAAAATGATCTCTGAAAAAAGGGATGTATTATTTGAGGGTGCACAGGGCACACTCCTTGATATAGACCACGGAACTTATCCCTATGTGACATCTTCCAGTGCGATAGCAGGCGGTGTATGTACAGGCCTCGGTATTGGGCCAACAAAGATATCAAAAGTCCTCGGAGTAGTAAAGGCTTATACAACAAGGGTTGGCAGTGGGCCTTTCCCAACAGAGATAAAAGATTCCCTCGGTGAAGAGCTCAGGGAAAGAGGTGGAGAGTATGGTGCAACGACAGGGAGGCCGAGGAGATGTGGGTGGCTGGACATGGTCATACTAAGACACTCTGCAAGGATAAACGGGCTTACAGGAATTGCAATAACAAAGCTCGATGTCCTCGATGGTATCGAGACGATAAAAATCTGTACCTCCTATAAATATAAGGGAAAGATATATAGGGAGTTCCCAAAAGAAATTAATATCATCGAAGAGTGCACCCCTCTCTATGAAGAGGTGAAAGGCTGGGGTACTATCACTGTTGGAATAAGAGATTTTAAGAAGTTACCGAAAGCCGCAAAGGCATACATAAAAAAGATTGAGACAATGTTGGGAGTCGAGGTACAATTAATCTCCACAGGCCAGAGGAGAGATGAAATCATTCACCTCAAAAAAATCTTCTGACGGATTTAAATGTTGCAGACATTAAGCATCCTTATTGTTTGATGCCTTGATCTCAAGAGTTTTAAATATCCTCTATCCTTCAACATGTCCTTCTTGCGGAAATGGATCCGATGTATTTTCCCATTCACCAATCTGTGCATCCTGCTGGTCTAAGATACAGAGATATTCCGGCCCATCGTGCAGGACATGTGCTATGCCATTTGCATCAGAATATGGGAAGGTGTGCGGGCAATGTCTCAAGAAAGCACCTCCCTTCTCCAGGGTCATGAATTATGGTCTTTATGAAGGGGTGCTCGCAGAAGCAATTAACCACCTGAAGTTCCACGGTCTCAAAAGACTCGCAAAGCCTCTCGGCAGGTTATTGCTCAACTTTGACCTCTCCGGGATAGACGGCATAGTGCCTGTTCCTTTAAACATAAAAAGAATGAGAGAAAGAGGCTTTAACCAGTCTCTCCTCATAGCAAGGGTTATATCTAACAAGACAAAAGATCCTCTTTTGATAAATATCCTCCTGAAGAAAAAGGAGACACCTCCACAGACAGGTTTGTTTGCAAGAGAAAGACTCTTAAACCTCAAGAATGCCTTCGAGGTAAAGGGGGATATCAGAGATCTCAAACTCCTCCTTGTGGATGATGTTATGACAACAGGTGCCACAGTAAGAGAGTGCTCAAAGGAGCTCATAAAAGCAGGTGCAAAAGAGGTGACCGTCCTAACCCTTGCAAGGGCAAGTATGATGTGATGTAATATAATCAATCAGATGTCTGATATTGATTTTAGAGAAGAACTACAATCGTTAATCTTAAAATTCGAAAAGGACAAGAATCACTATCTTTCAAAAGGTTATCTTGAGGCTCAAGTAAGAGTAGATTTCATAAATCCCTTTTTCAAAGCCCTCGGCTGGGATATAGAAAACAAGGCACAGAAGCCCCCGCACGAAAGAGATGTCATTGTAGAGCTTTCCCCTGAGACTACAAAAAGACCTGATTATAATTTCCGCATAAACGGTGCTACAAAGTTCTTTGTCGAAGCAAAGTCCCCTTCGGTTATCCTTGATGATGTAAACCATATCTTGCAAGCGAAGTCATATGCATGGTCAACCAAAGAGGTATATTTTGTTGTGCTCACGGATTTTGAAGAGTTCAGGCTTTACGATGCATCATTAAAGCCAAATCCAAAATTCCCGAATGAAGGCTTAATATTTGAACTTAAATATACGGATTACCTTGATAGCATCGAGAAACTCTGGGAATTATCCCGGGAAAGAGTTGAGCAGGGTTCGTTAGAATCTCTTCTGCCCAGAGATACAAAAAGCAAGAGATTACGCATACCACCTGATAAGTCCTTCCTTGAAGATTTGACCATCTGGCGAACAGAACTTGCAAAAGATATTCATAAACGAAATCCTCAATTCGATGTAAAGCTCTTAAATGATGTTGTTCAGAAACTCCTTGACCGCATTATCTTTATCCGGATTGCAGAGGACAGGAAAATCAGACCGGATAGGGAATTATGGGAGATTGTTGCTCAATGGAAGGCAGAAGCTAAACGAAAATCTATAATGACGCATCTCGTAGAACTTTTCTATGAGGTGAATGCCGACCTGAATGGAGACATATTCAAACGGCATGCCTGTGAAACAGCGGATGTAGATTCTACTCTTTTGGCAGATATTATCGAAAGCCTTTATTTCCCTGAAAGTAGATACCGTTTTGATGCAATCGGCGTTGAGCTTTTGGGAAGTATCTATGAGCGCTATCTTGGAAGCACGATACGAGTTACACCTCAACGGGTTAAGGTTGAGGAAAAACCCGAAGTAAGAAAAGCTGGAGGTGTTTATTACACTCCAAAATATATCGTTGATTATATCGTCAAAAACACAGTCGGCAAAATCATCGAAGGCAAGACACCCAGGCAGATTGAAAAGATAAAAATCCTCGATCCTGCCTGCGGCTCAGGTTCGTTTCTTCTTGGTGCTTATAAATACTTGATTGACTACCATCTAAAATACTACAGGGAACATCCCAAAGAAGCTCAGACCCTTCATCTATTTCCATACTGGAAAATGAGTCCCGAGGAGTTCACCTTGCCAATTCATGAAAAGGCAAAGATTTTAAGAAACAATCTCTTCGGCGTGGACATAGATCCTCAGGCTGTTGAAATTACCATGATGAGTCTTTATTTAAAAGCATTAGAGGGCGAAAGAGGTTTATTGCCCAAAAAGCAGCACCTCCTCCCTCCCCTAAGCAATAATATCAAATGCGGAAATAGTCTGATTGGATATGACATATTCGATAACCCCTCCCACCCTCCCCTTAAGTTAAGGGAAGGTGAAGGTGGGGTTATGTCATCGGACAGCGAAGGAAGGTTATGGGAAGTCGACGACGAAACAAAAAGCCGCATCAACCCCTTCGACTGGAATTCAAAATCAGCAGGCTTTGGAGAGATCATGGAAAAGGGAGGGTTTGATGTTGTAATTGGCAACCCGCCATACGGAGGTCTTTTGTCAAAGGATGAAGTAGCCTATTTCCTTAGAAATTATAAACTTCAGGAATATCAACTTGATACATACTTATTGTTTATAGAAAAGTCTTTGGCCTTGTTAAAAGAAAAAGGATTTTTGGGAATGATCATCCCAAATACCTGGCTTTTAAATTTACAGTCTTGTCGAATTCGTCAGCACATCTTTGATCAAACACAAATTGAAGATATTACGCATTATCGACGTCATGTATTCGGTAAAGCCACAGTTGATACCGAAATAGTAATTTTCAAAAAAGGAAAGCCAACAAAAAATCATGAAATTAAGATTACTGTTGTCGAAAAAGATGACAGCTCAAATAGCTATGCCATCTTGCAAGCGCGATGGCAAGCGGGCAATGGAAAACCCATTAATCTTTTTGAGCGACCAGAGATAAAAGAACTCGCAGACAAGCTGCGTCGCTTCAAAGTGCTTGATGATTTATGCATCATCACGCAAGGCGCCAAACCTTTTCAAGTTGGTAAAGGTAAACCTGCTCAAACTCGTAAGATTGTTGATACTAAGCCATATGTTTCAGAAACGCCAAAGGATTCTTCTTTCCGGCCTTTACTTAGGGGAAATCTAATCCAGAGATATCAGACTTTATGGGATAACAATTACTGGATAAGTTTTGGAGATTGGCTGGCTGAACCGCGGTACTCAGCCCAGTACGAAGCTCAAGAGAAAATAGTTATACGCCAAACAGGCGATTCTCTTGTGGCTACGTTGGATCGTGAACAGTTTATTGTTCGTGATAACCTATATACTATTGTTCCACGCAAGAATAAATTAGATTTACGCTATGTCTTGTCACTCTTAAATTCAAGTTTGCTCAATTGGTTCTATCAAACAATCATCAATCCAGAGAAGGGAGAAGCCCTTGCTCAAGTAAAACGCGGACATCTCGCTCAACTACCCATTGCCTTACTTAATTTTTTCAATCCCTCAGAAAAAGCTCTCCATGACAAGCTCGTCTCCCTCGTCGACAGAATGCTCGACCTGCATAAAAAGAAAAACTCCCTTCCCCCATCAGCAGAACGAGAGAAGATTGAACGAGAGATTGCAATAACAGATGAGAAGATCGATGAAATTGTTTATGAGCTTTATGGGATAACGGAAGAGGAAAGGAAAATAATTGAGGGTAAATTATGAGTGTTCTCTTTTCCTTTACCTAAGTTCAAAATAGGAATAATATCTAACTAAACAATTGAAATGGGTGCCTCCTTAAATAATATTGATGATATTTTTAAATCACGTTTTGGTGGCGCTGAAAATATTCATGGGATACGTACTCAAATACTTTATTCTATTTTTCGAGCTTTTGACCTATACAGTAATAACGGACCCGCTGAATTGCAGCTTGAGGGAATTGAAGACATTGATCTCGAAGGGAAAAATCTAAAAAGCATAAGATTTCCACAAACTTATATACAGGTCAAAAGCACACAAGGAATATTTTACTGGAGTAATTTTTGTGGCTCAAATCCGAAAAAAAGTTCTCCGTTAAAACACTTTCTTGAGGTTGCAAAGGTAGATAGATCCTGTGAATTTCAATTAGTTATCCACGGACGCATAGATAAAAAGCTGGCAAAACTTCAGGAATATCAAAGATTAGCTCCTAATAAACAAAAAGGCTTTTCCCAAGATTTTCAAAACAGTTGTCGTCAGTTTGGTGAATTGCAAAACTATGCAGAACATCTTCTGAATAAGCTAAAAATTATTACGATTGAAGAGCATAATTTACTCTCAGAAACACTAAAAAGGATAAGCTACTTCTTTGATCTGGTTTCAGGTACTGAGGAACTTTTTCTCCATATCCTCTTTTCAAAATTTCTGGATTTTGCACAGATACGAGAAAAGATAACAAAACCACGTCTTGAAGAAATTAAATTCTTTGTTAAAGAAAATCTGGCAAAAGAAACCCAGTTTGAGGTATTTGGAAAAGGGTTTATACAAAAGCTGGTCTTTAAAGAAGATGAAAACACTGAAGATTTTTTTGAAGGCAAGAAAACGAGGCCAGAGCACATCGTAAAAAATGTTGATGTCATTAGGGTAAAATGGCTGAACCTTATTCATCAGGCCCTAAAGAAGAAACAGGCCTGCATTATAAGAACAGCCAGCGGTCAAGGTAAGAGCACTCTTCTGTATCGCTATGCACATGATTACACCATTCCAGAAATGTTGTTCCAAATTAAATCACTTCAGGAACACTCTCAGGTTTTCACTATTGCCGAATACTTAAAGGCCAGGGCTAAGCTTGGCTTAAAGCTTCTTGTTATTATTGATGATGCAAATTATGAAAAGAGATTATGGTCATCACTCGTTTCTGAACTCTCAGATGAAAATATCTCCTTTATTATCAGTGTAAGAGAAGAAGATTGGTATCGCTACGCTGGTGATACATCAAGATTTTCCCATGAAGTGATTACCCCAGTGATGGATTTGAATGAGGCCAAAGAAATTTTTAAAGTTTTTCAGTCAAAGGATAAGATTGCAAAAGGGATAGTCTCCGCAGAATGGGCTTATGAAAGAGTTTCGGAAAGAAAACTCCTAATGGAATATGTTTACCTAATTACCCACGGTGAAATGCTGTCTGAAAGATTAGCTTCACAGATAAGGTTTATTCAACAGCAAGAAACATTAAGAGCGAATGACAAACTAAACATTTTAAGGTCAGTAAGTCTTGCAGATCTTTATAGTATTAGATTGACTATAGAAAAATTGAGACACAGAACTGAATATACTTCAGATGTTCAACAACTTCTTATAGAATTGGATAAAGAATACCTTCTTTTCTATTCTGACAAAATAGAAGGGCTCCACACAGTGCGTTCCAGTCATTTAATAGATATACTCTTTAAGGAGGCAGACTCTCTTTACGAGCAAAAGGCTCTGGAGCTTATTTCA
>Ga0315282_10002624_pt1 | contig 32823 bp, 28 predicted proteins | sample YL17G07_20_MG_FD_203693 | JGI IMG/M metagenome (GOLD analysis project Ga0315282, IMG submission 203693) | Sediment microbial communities from Yellowstone Lake, YNP, Wyoming, USA - YL17G07_20 | ecosystem: Environmental > Aquatic > Freshwater > Lake > Sediment | place: USA: Wyoming | collected...
CTGCTGCTACACCAATAACTATTCCTAAAATAGTTAGCCAACTTCTCAATTTTCTGTGCATTAAACTATTTAGAGAGAATCTTATTATATCATTAAACTTCATTTCTTCTTTCTCTTTCTAATTTTGAGAAATGCCACTACAACAACTATTCCAACTACGCCTATTATGATGTAAGTAAGTCCATTATTTCCTATTATAGATGTTGAAGATTGACTTGCTTGAATTGTTGATTTTGCTGATTCACTTACAGAATCAAAAGAAACTTCTTTTTGAACTGTTCTTCTTATGCCAAGGGTATCTGTGTAAGAAATCTCGACTGTAAGATTTTTCCCTCCGCTTGTAGAAACATTGAAAGCTCCAGTTGGTGGCATTCCTCTTTCAGAAACATTAGCAATACCTGTTGGATTTATCTGGAAAGTTGTAAGCGTATAGTCTCCAGCATTCAAATTACCTATTATGTTAGCAGAAGTTCCGCTTACTACAAAATTCTCCTGTTTAGGAATTTTTACAACCACAGAATATGCGGTGTTTGACCCTATATTTGCTATTGCTAAAGTTGTTGAATCTTGAACAACTATATCAAAATCTGTTCGCGGGTTTGATATAGTTACATCGAATGTTTGTGTAGAATAAACTGTACCATCACCGTATGAATATTTTAATTTTATTTGGCTGCTACCGTCTACAGCATCTTTATCTACTTTCATTTTATATCTAATCAAGTATGCATTGTCTCCGCGTTGCAGACTGTTTATTGTACCGATGTTGTTCAAAGTACTCACACCAGGATCTAAAGAGAACGGATACGTTGGCAATAATTCAAAGGTTACGTTTTCTGCACTTTCTGTTCCCCAGTTTTCAATTTTAAATAACAAATCCACATATCCTCCTGGCTCAGCTGATGTTGGATTCTGATTCACAAAAGTTGTTTTTAAATAAACCGTATCTGTATAAATAAGACCTGAAGATGTGTTATAAACCCCTGTCGTACTTTCTACCAAAGTTAGATTTACTAAAACACTTATTAAGATGAATAATGGTAGTAACTTTTTCATTTTTTATCACTCCTTATTATTTCACCGTCTTTTATTTTCACTATGTTTTTAGCATGTGAAGCGATGACTTGATCATGAGTTATAACAATCACAGTTTTTCCGCTTTCATTTAGTTTAACAAAGATTTTCATAATTTCAGTTCCTGATGTTGAATCTAAATTGCCAGTTGGTTCATCAGCAAGAATTATATTTGGGTCATTTGCCAAAGCTCTTGCTATTGCGACTCTTTGTTTTTCGCCACCAGACAATTCTGATGGCAAATGTTCTGCTCTTCCCTCAAGTCCAACCATTTTTAATAATTCCAATGCTCTTTGCTTCCTTTCTTTTTTATTTTTCTCTATTATCATCATGGGCAATTCAACATTTTCCAAAGCTGTTAAAGTTGGATATAAATTAAAAACTTGGAATACAAATCCTATCTCCTTTCCTCTTAACCTAGCCAATTCGGAATCATTTAGTTTGGATATGTCCACACCATTTAGAAATACTTTTCCATAAGAAGGCCTATCTAAACAGCCTATCATGTCTAACAACGTTGATTTGCCAGAGCCGCTTGGACCCATTATTGCTACAAATTCATTTTTGTTTATCTCTAAATCTATTTTTTTCAAGGCTTGAACTTTAACTTCTTCCATCTGGTAAACTTTTCCTACATCTTTTAGTTTGATTATCATGTCATTCATGGTGTGGACCCCCTTGGAAAAGTTCTAGAAAAATTACCGCCAAAACCAAAAAACCCAAAGGGTTGGATGACCCTGAGCATTGTCAATAAGTAAAATATTGCTATTCCTATTAAAATTCCTATAACTATTCCTATCAAGATGTATTTTGTTTTTTCTTTTAAAAGATTATTATCTTTCATATTATCACAACCTTATTTTCATTTATTTTCTAAATTATTTAAAGCTTTACTTCGTTTAAAGTAAACTATATAAAGTTCGAAATGGCATATTAATCTATCTTGAAACAACATGAAACAAGTAATAAGGTGAAACAGTGGAAAAAGGATATAAAAGATACGTTGCAGTAATGATTTTATGTTTCTTATTTGGAGGTTACTCTTTAATACTTTATTTAATGCAGATTTATTCTATTTTTTGGCAGACAGAAACTGTGATGGGAATCAGAAGGGAGGGAGAGATTTTTCCTGCCCCTGTCTTTTCACGCGATTTAAGAGAAGAAAACATTTCAAACAGAACTAATGCCTCCATGCCTCCTAGAAGTTTTATTATTGCAAATTCCTCTTCATTGCTGTTTTCTCCATTTTCCATAACATTTTTAATTATGGGTATTCTCTCTTTGCTAGCAGGTTTTGCTATCTGGAATTTAATAAGAGAAAAAGAAATAAAGACCACCAAAAAAGCAATTTTAGACGTATTTTTACTCCCAGATGAAAAGAAAATTTTAAGTGAAATCGAAAAATATGGAGGGTCGCTTACACAGAGCGAAATAGTTAAGAGTACAGGTTTTTCAAGGGTAAAAGTTCATAGAATTATAAGAAATTTAGAAAAGAAAAATTTAATAATGAAACAGCAATACGGAATGACAAATAAGATAGTATTAAAGAAATAATGAACATTAAAGTGCGAAATATGAAAATCAAATACCTGAGTCATTCGTGCTTTGAGATAAAAAATAAGAAGACAATTCTTACAGATCCATTTTTCTCAAAAAATCCTTTAGCTCCGGAATATAAAGGAAAACCAGATTTAATTCTAGTTACCCATGAACACTTTGACCATTCGGACACATCACAATTCGATTCTCTTGTAGTTTGTCCAATAGGCTTAAAAATAAAAAATTCTCAAGAAATGAAAATAGGAGAGAAGAAAATAGTAGAGGGAATTAAAATAGGAATGGTTGCTTCTAGCCATCCTCAAAGCAAATATCCAACTGGTTTTGTTTTTGAAATAGAGGGCAAAAGACTTTATCATCCAGGTGATACTTATCTAGATGGAATAAAACCATTAGGAAATATAGATATATTCTTTGTTCCAATAGGCGGATATTTTACCATGAATATTGAAGAGGCAGTAAAAGCTCTGAAAATAATAAAACCTAAATTGTCTATACCCATGCATTATAGCACTCTACCACAAATCAAAGCTGATCCAGAAGAATTCAAGACAAAGGCAGAGAAAGAAGGATTCAAAGTGAAAGTTTTAAAAATAGGGGAAGAATTATTATGTTAGCTATTGAAACTTTTAATTTGACAAAAGAATTTGATGGATTAAAAGCTGTAGATAAATTGAATGTTCAAATAAATCAAGGAGAAATTTTTGGTTTACTTGGACCAAACGGAGCTGGAAAAACTACTTTTATCTCAATGCTTTGCACAATCCTTAAACCCAGTTCTGGCACTGCAAAGGTAAACGGTTTTGATATAATCAAACAAAAGGACAAAGTGAGAAAATCTATTGGAATTGTTTTTCAAGATCCGAGCTTAGACAATAGACTAACTGGAAGAGAAAATTTAGAGATGCATGCAGGATTGTATGGTGTACTAAAATCAGAAAGGGAAAAAAGAATAAATGAAGTACTTGAAATTGTCGCACTTTCAGATAGAGCGAAAGATGTTGTAAGAAACTATTCTGGTGGAATGAAGAGAAGACTTGAGATAGCAAGAGGACTAATTCATTATCCAAAAATTTTGTTTTTGGATGAACCAACTTTAGGTTTAGATCCACAAACTCGTGATCATATATGGGAATACATAAAAAAATTGGCTGAGAGAGAAAAGATAACAATCGTAGTAACGACTCATTATATGGAAGAGGCCGATGTGCTATGCAACAGAGTAGCAATAATGGATTACGGTCAGATAAAAGTTTTAGATACACCTGATAATCTAAAAAATGGTTTGGAGGGAGACATTGTAACTATAGAAGTAAATGAAACTAAAAACATCGAGGATAAAATAAAAAACTTTGATACTGTTAAAAAAGTTTATGTGACTGGCAACAGCATTCATATAACAGTGAAAGATGGAGAAAAATTTGCACCAAAAATTTTAGATTTCGTAAAAAAAGATGGAGTTAAAGTTAATTCTATAAACATAAGAAAGCCTAGTTTGGGTGACGTCTTCCTGCATTACACTGGAAGAGAAATAAGAGAAGAAACTGCAAGTGAGAAGGACAGTATGAGAGAACGTGCAAGGGTTAGAGGATTATGAGTGAAGTAGAAGCGGTATATAGAATTTGGTTGAGAGAATTGATAAGATATACTAGAGATAAGAGCAGAATTGCTAGTTCATTCGTTCAACCTCTGTTATTTCTTGTAATTTTTGGCGGGGGTTTTGGGTTTATCAAACTCGGTAATGTGACTTATCAAAGTTTCTTGTTTCCAGGTATAGTGGCCATGTCCTTAATTACAATGTCAATCTCAAGTGGGATATCTGTTATATGGGACAGGGAATTCGGTTTCTTGAAAGAAATCCTTGTTGCTCCAGTGTCTCGAACATCAATCTTCATTGGCAAAGCTCTAGGAGGTTGCACCACAGCTTTAATCCAAGGAATCATAATCTTGAGTTTGTCTTTCTTGATAGGCATACCAATCACCATATATTCATTTCTAATGTCAATAATGGTGATGTTAATAACTTCTTTAGGCATAGTAAGTTTAGGCTTAATCATAGCTTCTCTTGTGGAAACTTTTGAAAGTTTTGGAGTAATAATGAATTTCATAATTTTCCCATTGATTTTCTTAAGCGGTGCATTGTTTCCTTTAGCGGAGGCACCTCAATGGTTAAAGATAGTCTCTTACATTGATCCAGTGACTTACGGGGTTGAATCACTTAGAAGCATTATCATAGGTATTTCATTCATCCCATTTTCAATCAGTTTCACTATAATTTCACTTTTCTCTTTAATAGCTATATTTATTGGTGGAATAGCTTTCAATAGGCAGAAATAAATAATTGGAAAAATTCTAAGGCTCACTCATATTCACGCCATGTACAACTTCATTGCGAACACTCGCCAATTTACCTGTTTAGATAATTTTTATTAGGCTTATAAGGAACGATTCATTGTTGAGTATTGGTCGTATCGACGAGTATTGATGATTAAAAAATAAGATAGTTTTATATATAAATGATTAAAAATGTAATATTATATATTACAGATGATATAATGTCTAGCATCAGTACTGGTATAAAAGAATTAGATGATATGTTGAATGGAGGTATACCTAAAGGAAGAATCGTCCTTATTTCTGGATCTTCAGGAACAGGAAAGACTACGCTAGGCATGCAATTTATTTATAACGGTATTAAAAAATTTAACGAACCTGGAGTGTTTATAACACTAGAGCAAGACAAGAAAAAGATTTTAGAGGATATGAAGCCTGTTGGAATGGACATTGAAGGTCTAGGAAATAATTTTAACATAATCGGTGGACCGATGGCTGAAGTGATGCATTATAAGGATAAGACCAAAGCAAAGATAGAAGATTTTATTGCTGAAATTGAAGAAGTAATAAAAAAGACCAAAGCAAAAAGGGTTGTGATAGACTCTATAAACTTACTATTGATGTTGTTCCAAACAGATGAAGAAAGAAGAAAAGCTTTGCTGTCACTAAACCAAATATTAAGTAAGAATGACTGTACGGCCTTGTTAACATGCGAAGTCAGAGAAAACACCTTTGATTTGAGTTGGTATGGATTTGAAGAATTTGTTGTAGACGGCGTAATTACCTTATATAATGTAAAGCAAGAGGCAGTTTTTCATCAGGGAATAGCAGTAAGAAAAATGAGAGGTGTAGACCATACCAAGAACATATTCCTTTACAAGATAACCGATAAAGGCATTAAAATTTATCCTGATGAACCTTGGTTGAGTGAAGAAAAGGAGGAGAAATAAATGGCATTAATAATGACTGTTGATAATGAGCCTGATACACTAACTTTAGTTAGAACGATTTTAGAGAAAAAGGGGCATAAAATTGTAACAGCAACAAGTGGAAAAGAGTGCCTTAAAAAAATAAAGGAGAAAAAGCCGGATCTTATCTTATTGGACATTATGATGCCGGACATGAGCGGATGGGATGTCTATCAAAAAATAAGGCTAAAAGACAAAAAAACTAAAGTAGTGTTTCTAAGCGTCATAGAAGTTTCTCCTGAAAGAAAAAAGACATTATTAAAAAGCGGCGTGTCAGACTACATAACAAAGCCATTTTTACCGAATGATTTGGTAAGAAAAGTAAACAGCATTCTCAAGTAATCATTTTTTTATAGGCAATGAAACGTAAAAGGTTGATCCTTTTTCTACTTCACTTTCTACCCATATCTTACCTTTATGCCTTTCTACTATACCTTTGCATATAGCTAAACCCAAGCCTGTGCCGTCATATTTTCTTCTCTCTGTATTATCTTCTTGCTGGAATTTTTTGAACAATTTTTTCTTGATAAACTCTTTATTCATGCCTATGCCACTATCCTTTACAGAAATAATTATATTTTTATCTTCTATTTTTGATTCAATAAGAACTTCACCTTTTTCTGTAAATTTAATCGCATTATTTATTAGATTTTCAAAAACTTCTGTAATTCTGCTGATATCACCTCTGATAAGAGGTAGATTCTTATCTATTTTGGATGTTAACTTTATTTTCTTTTCATTCGCAAATGGCATCATGCTTTCAACTAGATTGCTGATAAGGGCGGTTAAGCTTACGTCATCAATATAAAATTTCATGACTGCTGTTTCTAATTTTAATATGTTGAGAATATCACTAAATAATCTTTGGAGCCTTTGAGCACTTCTTAGAGCAATAGCCAAGCTCTCTTTTTCCTTGGGATTAATCTTTCCCATTTCACCTCTTATTATCATGTCCAGATATCCTATTATTAGAATCAACGGCGTTTTTAGTTCATGAGCAGTCATATTCATGAACTCTGCTTTCATCTTATCCAACTTCTTTAATTCCTTGTAAGTTTTATCTAGTTTTCTTCTTGTTTCATCTACGTCTTCAAGAATGTTTAAAGTAGCTATTCTTGTCTCTTCAGACTCTTTGATTTTTTTATCTAATTGAATAACTTTTTCTTTTAACTCTCTTTCTAAACCTTTTGAATAAAGATTCATTTTTTATATCAACTTATTTTCTTTTTTTCCCCAACTCATATTCTAATTCCTTTATTCTTCTTTTTAATTCGACCATTTTCAATTCTCTTCCAATAGTCAATTTATTGAATTTCTCAAGTTCTTCAACTTTTGATTGAAGTTCTCCTTTACTTCTTCTTAACTCTTCTTCTGCTTTTTTCCTTTCAGTGATATCCGAAGAAATCAAAATCACAGAAACAACCTTTTTTTCTTGTTTGATAGGACCTACAATAGTTGAATAATATTTCATTTCACCTTTGGGCCCTGCACCCATAGTTTCATAAACACTAACTTTTCCAGTTTTAAAAACTTGTTTAATAGTCTTCTTTACCTTGTCATGATATTCAGGTGGTATGAAATCATAAATGGTTTTGCCTATTGTTTTTTCTATTGTAAGCTCTGGTAGTGTATAATTAATAAACATGATTTTACCATTTTGATCAACATTCATAACAATAGCAGGAATATTATTCACAAGAGCACGGAATTTTTCTTCACTTTCTTTTATGATTTGCTCTGTTTTCTTTCGTTCTGTAATATCTCTAAAAAATCCTACTATGTATTTCCTTCCTTTAAGGTCTATATTTTTAGAATTAACATCGCAAAAAACTATTTTTTTGTCTTTTCTTAAAATAGATATATCTTTTGCAATGCTTATTTTTCCTTCTATTTGTTTTTTGAATTGATCAAGCACATAAGGTAAATCTTTTTTAGGGTGAATTCTAGTTACATCTAATTTAAGCAATTCTTTCAATGGGTAACCAATAATTTCACATATTTTGGGATTAGCAAAAATAAATTTCCTTGTCTTGGCATCGGCAACAAGAATTCCATCACTCGCCTCCTCAAATATTAATCTATATTTTTGTTCAGATTCTATTAATGCTTGTTCTATTTTCCTTTTTTCTGTTATATCCCTAATTATTACCATATCACCTATGGGTTTACCCTTTTCTTTTATGGTAGAAGCATTTATTTCTCCTATAATTATTTCTCCATTTTTCTTTATTATTTCGATTTCATAAGGCTTTATTTCAAAGCCAGCCATTCTTTTTATAAAATTCTTAAGTGCTATTAACTTGCTTTTCTTTGTTAGAATGTTCATTTCTGTGAATTTCTTCCCAATCAAATCTTTTTCTTTGTATCCTATTTTTTCTTTTACTTTTTTATTTATTTGAATAAATTTACCTTTATTATCAAGAATAAATATCGGATCTGCGGCATTATCAAACAAGATTTTGAATTTTTCTTCAAAATTTTTGAAGTTTTCTGCTTTATGAATATCTATAATCATTAACTCACCTCAATTATTTTATCAAAGAACATGGCTATCTCATCTGCTAGCTTTTTATCACCATCTGATGTTAGAATTATTGTTTTTAGTTTGAATTTTATAGATTTTCTTACCAAAGACTGAGTAAAAATAGCAACTGTATTTATTTTATTGTAAATAAGCAATGTTTCTAAAGAGTCTATCAGCAAGAAGTCTATCTTGTTATTTTCCAAAATCTCAGTAATGCTTATTCCAAGGTCGTCCAAGTCTCCAGCATTACTTATGTAAAAAACATTGTTCTTTTTTTCACGGCCTTCTATTAATCTCGATATACAGTCTATAAAAAATATTTTTTCTATGTCAATGTTGTTTTGACTAAATATGTTTTTCAAAGTCTCGTACGGCTTTGAGAAGCTGACATAAATGCCACTTAAACCACTCTCTGAAAATTTTTTTATTATGTTGCTTATTCTTTCTTGAAGCTTTATTATCGGGGTTATTGCCAATATTGAAAATTGCTCATTGATATTTATGTCCTTTAAGATATCTGACATTTAAAACCTCTTTATATGTAATACTTATTATTACAAATATAAATTATAAGGTTTATATTCGTAATATATGTTTTGGTTTTGGTGCTGGCAAAAAGTTTGCCAGAATACCGACGGTAAAGCCTACGAAATGAAAAAACTCGCCTTTGAAATAAGTCAAAAAACACATTCCACAAAGAATAAAGTTTAAAATAGAGAAGGAGAATATTAAAGCTGTTAGTAAAGGTATTGTTATTTTTGATGAAATGAGCTTTCTTGCCTTTATTATGCAAAAAGCCAAAACTCCATAAATTCCGGTCGAATTGCCTGCCACAGCGGCAAGTGGAAAAACAAGTATAACGGGCAAAAAGACTACAAATACAGATAACAGATACACAGACAAAAAGCTCTTAAAATCAACATCTAATTCTATGGCAATAAAAGCGATGAACATTAAGCCTACCACATTTTCTAATAAATGAAAAATGTCAACGTGAAAAAATTGAAACGTAAAAAGTCTCCAAGGCTCTCTTAAAAACAAGTTAAGGTTAAAAGTAAAGGAGGAACTTGGTATAAGAAGGAATACAAGAACATTAACTAGACAAATTACTAAAACAAACAACAAAATTTTGTTCATTTAATTACTTTTATTAATATAGCATGTTACTATTTTAAGTTATTTTCCAAGTCTAGAAAAACATTTTACTAAATCTTATTAGGTGGGTACCAACTATAGACATATTTTTTTCTTGTTTTTATAAGAATTACAGATACTACAATTCCAACGATTATTAGTATCGGTATTAGCCCTATTCCTAAACCTAGGGGTGTTGTTGTAGGTTCTGCATTTCTTGAAGTAGGAGGCAAGGCTATCAGAATAGAAGAAATAATTATAATAACAAGCCAAATAATAGCAATTATGGCTTTTCTTTTCATAAAATCAATCAAATTTATCTTTTATTTGTTCAAACCTAAGCACATATCTTCTAAGATTTTTCTTTATTCTCCTTAGGACAAAATAAAAAACTGATATAAAAATAGTAGCAACTGTGCCGATTTGTAACAAAATCATTTCGTTCATGGAATCATGTTAGCAAATTTTGTTTTTTTCTTGATTTTCTTCCTCTTTAAGATTATAAATATTATAATAGCTGAAAGAGCTATTACTGCTATTAAACCCACCCCTAAGCCCAACGGCGTTGCTGGAGTGGGTGGTGAAATCGAAGGTATTGAAGGAGGTACAACACAGCTTTGTGATAGAATAGGCTTTTTATCGGTTGTTCCACAATTGTTGACATCATTACATATCCTTGTTTCGACACCGTTTTGACAAGCAGACCAATCAGTACACGTCCATGTTTCTACACAAATTGGTTTTTCTTCTACCTTTTCGGTTACATTTTTCTTTTCAATTGGTGTAATCCATCCACCGCCTGCACCGCCAAAAGATGCACCAGGTGGGCAGTCTGCCGGACAGTTTACACTAGTTTCTCCAATGTCGCAATATCCATCTCCGCAATAAGGTGAAGATGATCTACAAACATTGTGAACACAGTAACCAGAAGAACAGTCTGAATTAGAATTACACGATTGCCCGTTTGATAGTAAACCGCCTAAACCATAATAACTAAAATGAGTAGTATTCGCCCAAACATAGTTAGCTGTAATATTTACTCCACCGTAAGGAGGATTAAAAGGAGTCCAATTGCTTAATGTTGAATTGTAATAATAAATTCTTAGCGAGTTTTCATCCAAATTGGAATCGTTAACTTCAGATTCATTATAAGAAATATTTATTATAACCCAACTTAGGCTTGAATCAAGGTTTGAACTAACGTTTATGTTAAAGAAGCTGCTCAATCCATATATTCCTATACTTGTTAGATTTGTTATACCTGAGGGTGTTGAATTATATTCTGTTACTGATACATAGGAGTTTGTTATGTTCGATGTTGTGACTATTTCAAGATTCACTATTGTATTTGAAGTTGTGGTTGCATTTATAGCAGTTGTTGTGTTTGCTATTGTTGAAACAGAATTGTTGATATAAGTTCCTTTTGTTATATTTGTAACAATTATTACCAGAGTTTTATTTTCTGAGGATGCCGAATAATTTGTTCCTGATGTTATGTTGCAAATCCAAGAGTATATCCCGTTTTCATATATTCTAGCAGTGTTATTCCATTCATCATGTTGAGTGTCATTCTGATATAAATGAGCTGCTCCTTCGCCTGTACAAGAGCAGGTAATGGTAGTGGAAGAAGGGTAATCATATGTCCAATCAGATGATGATGTTAAATTACAAGTTGGTGTTGCTTTTGTTATGTTTGCCCACCATGTTGTTGAACTTGCGGAAAAAGATGCGTTTCCCGGATAATAAGCGGTTATATTATAATAACCTGCATCCCATTGTGTTATATCTGTTGCAGTTGTTGTTCCATTTGCTATTAATGTCCCATTCTTATAAAGTTCTACAAACAATCCTGTAACGTTTATAGCTGCTGTCGAATTCAAAGCGCTCCCGTAAATAAAAGTTATATTGCTTTGGAAATTGTTTAGCCATAGTTGGATCGAAGTTCCATTTGTGTTATTATTTATTTGTTCGCTACCCAAAAATAATGTAGGTTCCGGATAAACAATATATCTTGCTGAAACATTATCAAACCAAAATACTCTACCCGAATCGTCTGATGTAGATAAAACTAAAGCTGCATAAGGTTGACCCGTATAAGCAGTCGTACTATTTTTTGGTGTATCAGCAGTCCAAAAACTGAAATGCGTTGAGTTAGCCCATAACGAATTTTCATTATAGTTTGTGGTTGTGGTTGAAAAACTTCCAAGCAGAGTTTGCGTACCGCTAACTATTTGTGCAACTTGAACTACACCACTTGGCTGGTTATAGAAAATACTAACTCCCGACCTAAGATTTGTGTATGGGTCAACACCATCTATCATAAATAATGCAGTTTCCATATAATCGTCAGTACCGATTTTCATATAACTACTTGCGTATATCCCAACAGGGCTATTTATTGAATAGTTCCAAGTAGAGCGTATCCCTGCCCAGTTCCAACTCCCAGCACCATTAGTGCACGCTAATTGGTTAGCATTAATTCTACAAGAACCAGTAGTATCTATAGTGTTCCATCTTGTAGAATTCGCAGAGGAACCATCTGAACCAGTAAAATCATCCCATGCTAACATAGCTTCTGGGTCTGCTGTATAGACATTTCCGCAAGTAGAATTATAATACATATAAACAGTAGCGTTAGTAGAAGCTGTCTGATTCGGCAATTTAACATAAACTAGAGTATTCGCTACATTGCATCCTGTAGCTCCTCTCTCGAAACTTACGGGAGGAATATAAGCGTGTAACAAACCGTTTCCTGTAGAATTTGTAAATGCCAAGCAATTGCATGAACTATCTAACTTGCCTTCAGATATTAAAGTGGCAGTATCTACAGTGACATTGTAAGTATAATTATTAAGGTCAGCTCCAGAATTTTCTGATAAGTTCAACGCTTTTCTATAAGTAAAACTATTGTTCCACCAAGTCGTTTCTGCTTTAACTGAAAATACAGATAAAGCTAAGGAAAATGCTAAACTCAAGATTAATAGTTTATACTTCATTTTGATCTTCTCATTACCTTTCGTATGCTGACCATTTTCTACCAACACGTTGCCTAATACTAAAGTTCCCTCTTCTGTAAGTTATTGCCCCAATCTTTCTTCTGGGCCCATTGATATTTCTCATTAGAGCATTTGTATTAATATTTATTCACAAGATTTGCAATTTTACCATATTTGTAATATTTAGTATTACAAATATAATTAAGCTAGTCATCATATAAAGATTTCTATTTTGTTTGTAACTTACTGTATGACAAAAGATAAATAGGGGTAAAAATAATTAGTATTAGATAGAATAAGAAAAAACAATATTTTTAACTTATTAAATAACGCTATAATAGAAACCCAAGTAAATGGAGAGGATATATTATATTTCTCTGGAAAGTTTGCTGGTTATAATTATTGACGTAAAAACGGCAGTTAAACCCAAGCTTAGTAAAATTACATCATTCATCTAAACAACCTCTTGTTTTGTTTTCTTCTCTTAAGAATTATGGCTATTATAGCAATTGAAATTGTTATTACTGCTATTATTCCTGCTCCTAACCCCAAAGGTGTTGTTGGAAATGTTGTCACAGAAGGTGCAACTGGGGTAACTTCAGGTGTAGAAGGTTTAGTTGGTTTTTCCGTTGGAGTAGGTGGTGTTGTTACCTCGCAGGTTTGATGTTCTAATGGTTTACCCTTCAAATCTTTGCATGAACCTAGATTGGTACATACTCTTGTTTGAATTCTACCAGCACAGACAGACCATTCTGTGCATGTCCAATTATAAGTACAGTTGGTTGCAGTAACCCAACTACTACCACCCCCTCCACTACCACCTCCTGTAACTACACAGCCATTTGTACATGCATAACCAGAAGAACAAGCAGAATTGTCTGAAGAACAACTTTCCCCACTATCGCAATATCCATCTCCACAATAAGTTGAAGATGAACGACAATAGTCATGTGCGCAGTATCCACCTAAGCAACCACAAGCAAAAGTACAAGTAGCACCATTTGTGCTTTTATTTATGCTTAAATTTAATAAAGAGTGAGGGCCTGCAGAAAATGTCTGCTGCCCTTGAGAAGCGTTAACACCGCATATTTTGAAAGTAATATTCTCTCCTTCATTAGCTTGAACATCAATATAATAAAATCCTGTACAATTTGATAATTCACAGTAAGCTGCACCAACTGTTGTATTACCCCCAATGGTGGAAGTTGAATTTATATAAGCACTAACAACTGTTGTATTATCACTCGCCACTACTGTATCATTAACTTTAACATAGCCATACCAAGTTCCAACATTTCCTCCTCCAGTTGCAGCCATAACTCCTTGAATTAAAACAGAAGAAAGCAATAAGAGGTAAAAGATTTGTAATAGTTTAAATTTCATCATTCTCACTTACCATCAAATCAAAATTAGTTTATCTCTAGTCTTTCATTAGTAACATTTATGTAAATCCAATACGGTCTGTATCCTGTCTGGTCATTGAATGTGTTTAGAGTACCACCTACGCCGGGCGTATATGACGTCCATGTGGTTGATGTTTCATTTGGATTATAATATATTATCGTGTAATTTCCCGCTACCGAGGCTAATACGTTTGTAACATTGTATGTATCTGCTGTTGTAGCTAATGTTGTATTCTGAAGTACTATTTGTGGTAATAAGAATGAATTCCATTGGTTAGCGTTCCAGTAACCATATGGTATATCTGGTCTTGTTACATTGTATAATGACCTTGTGTCAACCTTGAAAGTGAGCATGAAAACATCTCCCAGATTTCCAGCCGTGTCGTTGCAAACTATGGCATATGAATATTCCTTGTCAAGCAATCCTGTCAACTGTTTAGTATGGGTTGTGCTCAAGTCAGACATACTTGCCATCTGAGCATAGCTCGTACTGTTAGTATCGTTATATCTGCATGTTGCGGATTCGCTTGTCACAACAGTTATGTTTGTTGTGCTTGATGTCACTGCTGTGTTCAGGCTTGGACTGAACGAAGTTATGAATGGAGCAATTGAATCTATGGTGAAAGTGATGGAAGCTGAAGTCGTGTTCACATTTCCAGCTGTATCTTGACATCTGAAGTAGTAAGCATTTGAACCCTCCACTGCTGTTATGAGCATTGAATGGCTTGTGCTTCCAGCACCGTTCATGATGCTGCCCATGAGGCTATACGAAGTATCACTCGTGCTATATCTGCATGTGGCTGATTCATCTGTGGTCATAGCTAGTGTGACGTTCTTCGTATTTAACAAGGCTCCGGAGCTCGGGTTCGTAACAGTTATAATTGGAGCTGATGTATCGTAGGTGAATGCTGCAGTTGAAGTTCGTGTGTTCACTGCCCTATCAGTTACTGCAACAGTTAAGCCAGTAGTGCCAGCAATTATGCCCGAATCCGAGTAGGAACAATAGTATCCTCCTTGTCCATTTTCGGTGCAGGTCGAGGTCGTGAATGAAGAAATTCCTGCTCCTGCTAAGGTAACTGAAATGGTTGAGATGTTCACCATTGAAGTGCTATCGCTGATTGTGAATGTGACAAGCTGGGAATTGATGTAGGTTGCATTTGGAACTGAAATTGAGATGTATGGCGAAGATGTATCCCTAGTGAACATTACCAACAATGAGTTCTGCATCGCGTTTGTTCCGGAAGCATCGTCTGCGCACCTCACGTAATAGATGTTTAGTCCTTCTTGCACGCTTGAGGAAGTGTTGGTTGTATGCATGGTGCTTCCAGTGGTTGAGAACTGCGTGCTTAACTGGCTGAAGTTTTTATCTGAAGTATCGTACTTGCATGTGGCTGATGTAGCGGTGTATATGGTTATGTTAGGCGCTGATATATTCTGGAATCCTGATGGGCTTGAGCTTGTTATAACTGGAGCTTGAACGTCTACGCTGAATGTAGTGTAAACTGTTGTCGTGTTTTCATTTCCAGCTGTATCCTTACATCTGAAGTAGTAAGTGTATGATCCACTAGCTAAACCTGTCAGCGAGGCCTGATGCACGTTGCCTCCAACATGTGTCATTGCATCTCCCATACTATCGTAGGCAACATTGCTTGCGCTATATTTGCATATTGCGGATTCGTCTGTTGTTGCGTTGAGGGTTGCTGAGCTCGTGTAAAGGGTTCCAGTTGGTCCTACTGCTATAACTATTGGTGGAGTGGTATCTATTGTGAAAGTGAAGAATTGCGAGTATGAACCAAGATTCCCAGCTGCATCAGTAGCATTGACCTTCCAGTACCAAGTTGTTACCGCTAAGGCTGAAGCTGGAGTATAACTTGTGTTCATCAGACCAGCAACTGTTGTAACTCCTGTTGAGAAGTCGCTACTTGTTGAGTATACTAAGTTATAGCTTGCAACTCCTGAAGTAGAATCCGTGACAGCATCCCATCTGAACGTTGGGGTTGTGTCGTTGGTCCTAGTTTCATTTGCAGGAGAAATCAACGCTGGAGTTCCTGAAGCTGTGGAGTCCAAAATGATTGTGTCCGAATCTATGTCAGCTAGATTTCCAGCTGTATCATTGCACTGATAGTAAACTGTCTTTGTTCCGTCTCCGCTTGAAAGGGTCCATGCTTTGCTTGTTGTGTAGGATTCCCAAGCAGACCAAGCAAGGTTTTCATTTCTAAATCTGCAACCGTAAGCTCCTTCTGCATACAATGTTAACGTTACTGAGGTGGAGGTTGTGTAGGTTGCACCAGAATTTATTGAAACACTCAGGTTCTGAGGCGCTACTGTGTCAACAGTTACTGTCTGGTAACTTGACCAAGAGCTTGCTAACCCTACTTTATCTATAGCTCTCACTTGAGCCGAATAATCTCCATCTTCAAGATAATAAGTATAAGATGTAGAAGTGGTATTATCATCTTTAATTATTCCAGCAGATGAATTAATTTGTATTTGATATTTCTCTATTCCTGAGCCAGAACCATCACTTGCAGCAGTCCAGTTCCATGTTACTGCATGGCTTGTCAAATAGCCAGTTGAACTCGGAACATACAGTGATGGTGCATTTGGATTAATATTATCTACCAATATCGTTATCGCAATCGATGTTCTAACGTTATTCACATTATCATAAGCCTTTGCTGTCAGAGTATGATATCCATCAGATGCACCGGAAGTGTTCCATGTCGTTGACCAACCATCAGAACCATCAGTATCAGTTCCAATCAGAGTAGTAGTATCGTTGTAGAATTCTACATTGCTGATGTTGACAACAGCAGAAGCACTTGCAATGATCGTTATAGTTCCAGTTGCATAGGTGTTGTTTGCAGGTGATGTAATGGCAACTGAAAGAGGAGCTTGGTTGAAAACATCTACAGCTACTCCAGCAGAATCATTATAATTGCCAGCATAATCATAAGCTCTCACTGAAAGTGTGTGAGAACCATCGCCCACGCTGTTAGTATTCCAGCTGAATGTTGTTGTTGCAGCTGGGGATGAATTAGTTTGAGCATAAGCTCCGTCTACATATAAGTCTACATAATGCAAATAAGTTTCAGTTATCGTAGCAGTTACAGTCACTGAACCGTTGACATCCTGACCTGCAGCCGGTGAAGTTATCGATGGGATCGGCTTGGTGTTATCAACAGTTACTGAAACAGTGCTCGAATCAAGTGACCTTCCCGTATTGTCAATCACTCTTGCTTTTAAGGTGTGTGCTCCATCGTTGCTTGAATTCGTTGTCCATACATAAGTATAAGGTGATGTGGAATCGTCTCCTAGCAAAGTACTGTTATCGTAGAACTCTATCTTTGCTATTCCTTGTGCGTCTGTTCCTGTTGCTTGTAAAGTTATAGATCCAGAGATATTCATATTTGCTGTTGGATAAGTTAGGGTTGATGCACTTGGATTAGTATTATCTACCCTGACTCTAATTACTGTTGAAGATAGGGTGTTGTTAACATTATCATAAGCTTTCGCAGTTAGTGTGTGCCAACCATCTGAAGCTCCAGTCGTGTCCCAGCTGGCCTGCCATGGAGCAGAGCTATCACTGGCTATTAAAGTAGTAGTATCATTGTAGAATTCAACCCTATAAACATTCTCTCCAGCAGCTGCCTCTATCGTGAGCGTGTCATTCACATAGGTGTTATTGGCTGGAGTTGTTATCACAATTGAGTTTGGACCAAGGTTGCTAACACTAACATTAACAGGACTTGATTCTTTCAAGTTCCCAGCATAATCATAGGTTATTATCTTCAAACTATGCGGACCATCATCAATCCCAGTAGTATCCAAGCTAAAGGTCGGGTTAGCACTCGTATTAGTGCTTGTGTTCCCACCATCTATGTACAGCTCAGTTCTTTTTATTCCTGAGCCAGAATCGCTGACTGAAGTAGCGATGGATACAGTTCCGTTAATATAAATAATGCCGCCAGAAGTGACGTTTGGAGTTATCGAGGTTATGGATGCTGTAGGGACAGTGTTATCTATCCTAAATGTAACTCCAGATGAATCTAAGTATTTATTAACTTTGTCTATCACTCTAGCATAGATAGTGTGTGAACCATCGTTTGATGCTGTTGTAGTCCAAACAATTGAATATGGTGAGGTGGAATCATCACTTAGCAATGTGCCACCTGTAGTTGGATCTCCATCGTAGAATTCTATCTTACTTATTCCAACACCATCTGAACCTGTTGCTGTTATGTTGAATGTTCCGCTCAAGTTCAGGCTGGCAGTTGGATATGTTATCGAAGTTGCTGTTGGGTTAGTGTTATCAACATTAACTACAACTATGCTCGAATTTAATGAATCACCATTCTTATCGTATACAATCGCTTTCAGGTTTTGTGCTCCATCAGCTGCATTAGCAGTATTCCAAGTGGTTTTCCATGGAGCTGACGTTACGTTGGATATTGAAGTGCTACCGTTGAAGAACTCGACCCTACTTATATTTGTTAGTGAACTGACAGAAACTTCGATTGTAATCGTGCCATTAACATAAGAATTATTTGCTGGTGTTGTTATAACTATAGACTGTGGTCCAGCCAATATACTAATCGTAGTATTTCCACTCCCAGCGTTTCCTGCCTTATCACTGACGGTAACATTAAACTCAGTTGAACCAGATGGTAAGCCTGATGGTATAGTTACATTTCCTAAACAATATGAAGATGAAGAACTGTAGAATGAACCTGCAGAGGTTCCACCTATCGCTACAGTACATAATGGGTTAGTATCAATCCCGGAACCACCATCACTTATTGTAGCATTAACAGCAACCTCGTCACCAATAGAGTAAGAAGACCCAGAAGTTGGGGTGTTGATGGTTACTATTGGTACTGTTATATCGATCGTTGTAGATACAGCAGAAGATATATTAGAATTATTAACTCTATCGTAAGTTCTAACTTTCCAATAATACTTTGACCCATTGCTCAGACTTGAATTAATGAACGATCTAATGGAAGAATCACTAGTGTTGTATACAGATGTATAAGTTACAGCGTCGGTTGATATTAATACTTCGTAGAAATTCAACCCACTACCACTGTCAGATCCAGGAAGACCTGTCCATGTGATGTTTACACCCGTGCTAGCTGTATATGGGTATAATTCAGAGGGTTGAGCAGGGGTTGGATTGGTATTGTCTATAGCCACAACATAAGACGTATTAGAGCCTACGAGTCCTTGATAATCTGTTGTGTTTATTTTCAGCGTGTTGTTTCCATCTGTCAAACCAGTCGGTACTGTCACAGTTCCGTTGCACCATCCTGCTGATGTATTCGTTATGTTATCGGCAAATGCCCCGCCTGTGTAAACGCTACAGTTGTAGATGGAAGACAGTTTGTAATTATCTGAAACAGAGATGTTAAGTGTCAATGAATCGCCCGCTTTCTTGAAAGTTCCGTTGATGTAATCGTACAGCAAGATTGTTGGAGGTGTTGTGTCTTGGATTGTTAAAATTCTTTCTACGGGTGAGGCAGCAGAATAGTTCTCGGTTTGATCGTAGTACGCTGTGTAGTTCCATGCACCAAGATCGTTTAATGTTTCATTTGGGTTGGTAATAGGAGTACCATTTCTCAACAAGACAACCAAAGATTGTTGGCTGCTAACATTTATTGTTGCGCTTATGTTGGTTGCATTTGGGTACTCCTTTATTTGGTTTGAAGTCCAAGGCGTTCCGTTTAGATAAAGTGTTATGGATGTAGGACCTTTCAATATAAATACCCAGAAAGTTTTGTTCGCGGATGAATAGTTAGCATTTCCTGCCGTGTAGTACGTGTAATTGTATGTTCCGTTACCGAGGAGTATGTTCTCTTCTACGTTTCCTGTTCCTAATTGTGTTTCTGTTGTACCATTATTCCTGTAAAGCGTGAAGGTTATAGTTTGTCCATTAAAGACTGAACTGTCATTCCATGCTGAAGCATTGACGACAGTAGGATATGTGTATGTTTGGTTTGTTTCAGTTCCGTTTAGGGTCAAGTTCATAAAGCTTGAAGTGGACTGATTTATTTGTACAGTTAAAGTCTCTGTATCTTCATAGCTTGTACAGTTGACCTGGTCTGTCAAATTAGCTTTGTAAGTGTAAGTTCCTACACCTGGTGAATAATCTGTGTTGTTTGATATGCTTGCATCATTTCTGAATATGCTACAGTTGATTAGTGTAGCATTGTCAGTGCAGTATTGTGTAACTGTGACTGGATAAAATGGGTTTTGAGTAACTGGATAGACTTGTACGTTAGCATTCTTCGGATTCACAGTTACATTCTGGTAAACTTCCCAATTAGTATAATTAGCGCTATCGCTGATGTTAGCTTTAAACTCCCAATAACCTGCTGGCAAATATTCTGTTGTGTCGTTTGTTATAGCAGTTCCATTCCTGTAAATTGTACAATTCAACAAAGTTGAACTATCTGTACAGTATTGGGATGATGAATCTTCGTAAGTTATAGTCCCGTTAGCCGGGCTTAATACTACATTTGCGTTTTTCTGATTTACTATCAAATACAATGTACTGTTGCTAGCAGAAGTCCAGTTAGCATTAGCAGTATTGTTGTAAACAACATTGTGTGTTCCATATCCCATTGTTATTGGTTGAGATACAGAAGAGCCTGAACCAAGATTAACATTGCTTATGTAAAGGTTGAACGTTGGTAGTACTCCCGTTGATGAAGTGTTTCCTTTTATCGTTGCTGAAGTTTCATAAGTTATCGTTTTGTTTGATGTTACATCGTCTATGAATGTTCTAACATCCGGAGTTCCTGGGCTTATGATTAAAGTTTGATTTTCACCGGTGCTGTTTGTCGTGTAGTTTGTAGTAGTAGAAGTATTAGTCTTGTACAAGTATGCAGCTGCACCCCACAAAATGTTTTCTGATGTACCGCTAACAGAAGATTCATTCCTCCACAATGAGCAAGTAACTTCATTGTCTTGACTTAAAACAGAGCATGATACATTCGTGGTGGTTGGATATGTTTGAGTCCATCCAGACGGAGAAATAGATAGCGTGGGTTGCACAGTTCCTTTGTTGACATAAGCGTATCTGTTTACAATAGAATTATCAGAATAGTTTGTTGAAGTGAATGTCAAGGTATAGTTATAAGTTCCGTTTCCTAACAGAATGTTCTGTGTAACAGAATTTAAAGAAGTATTAGAATCGACTATTGTTCCATTCCTCCAGAGTGTTATGTTGTAAGTGCTCTCTGAATCAGTCGCATTCTTCCAGCCTGTGGCGTTGATTACCTGTGGATATGTATAGGTTACATCACCGTTCGTTTCGTTGAGTGTTAGGTTGAGTGAAACTGCACCTTTGTTTATTGTAAGTATTATTTCTTTTTGGCCTGCTGTATAGTTTGTACCACCACTGGTGTTGAATGTGTAGTTGTATGCTGCCGCTCCTAGTTTAATGGTTTCGTTCGCTGTCGGAGAATCTGTTCCTATTAAAGTTCCGTTTCTTAACAGAGTATAGTTCAAATCATCCCCACCTGTTATTGTTGTTGAGCCGTTGGTCATCGTTGTATTGGGATAAGTTCTTGATTGAGTTGAATCTGAGGATCCGTCTATCTTCAACAAAAGTGAAGAAGTTGGGTCTGCTTTGTTAACAAACAAGTAGAATGTTGCACCTGTAGTATTTTCTGTATAGTTTGTATTGCCAGATGTGTTAACTAAGTAGGCATAAGTACCAACTCCTAAAGTGATGTTTTCTGATGTTCCTATGGATGTATCGTTCCTGTAAAGAGAGCATGTTCCTGAGTCTGAGTATACCATTGAACATGAAGCATTGATAGAAGTACCGTAGGTTATAGTAACATTTTGATCATTGTATGCAGTACCGTTGTTTATCGTTAACTTGACTGGGTTTGTGTTGTTTTTGTCAACTATCAAATACAATGTACTGTTGCTAGCAGTAGTCCAGTTGGCATTAGCAGTATTGTTGTAAACAATGTTGTGTGTTCCATATCCCATCAATATAGAACTTTCAACTGAACTGTCACTGCCTAACAATATGTTACTGATGTAGAGACTGAACGTTGGTAGTACTCCCGTTGATGAAGTGTTTCCTTTTATCGTTGCTGAAGTTGGATATGTAACTGTTTTGTTAGCAGGAGCTCCATCGATGAATGTTCTAACATCTGGTGTAGCATTATTGACAAACAGATAATACGTTGCTCCAGTTGTGTTGCTGGTGTAGTTAGCATTACCAGTTACATTTGCCAAGTAAGCGTAACCTGCAGCTTTTCCACCAAGAGTTATTGTTTCTGTTGCAAGACTAACCGTACTACCATCTCTGTAAAGGTTAGCATTACCAGAGTTTGAATAAACAAGTGTAGCATTTGCTGTTATCGAAGTTCCATAAGTTATCGTTACATTTTGATTTTTATACATACCAGTTGAGTTAACAATGTAAATATCGACTGGGTTTGTAGCATTCGTGGCTACTATGTATGTTGTAGACGGGAATGAAGTATTCCAATTATTGGCAGAGTCATTTGCAAGCCATCTGTAAACGTAAGTTCCTGCCCCTAAATCTGAGAATGAATAGTAATATACACTTCCCTCAGATGTCGTGACTGTAGTATTAGTTTGGGGTCCGCCAGTGAAATTATTTTCAATAAAAACTTTTGATACGCCATTGACATCTGTCCATGTTAAATTAAACTGGTATGATTTTCCAGGTAGATATTGAGTGTTATTTTCTGTAGACTTTGCTTCATTTGAATAGGTTGGTGGAGTTCTATCTATAGTTGTATTTAATGGTAAAGATGAAGTGCCATTGCTGGCAAAATTGGTTGCACTGTCTGTACCTTCAAAGTAAAATTGAATTACACTTTCTCCAAGCCCAAGAAGGTTCACTGTTGTATTACAAGTGAAAGGTGAAGATGAACCATAACATGTCAAAGCTACTTTCCAATAAGATTCACCAGTAGATTGTTTATAGTAAAGCGAGACGTTTGAAGTGTTCATATTTATATCGTATGCTCCAACTTGGAACAGTTGTGAAGAAGTACCATATATATAACTATTATTTGCCGGTGTTGTTTCGTTTAAAACAGGATTAACAGTATCAACAATAATAGTCCAATTAGCAGTATGTGTATCATTCCCACCAGTTGTGTCATTTATTACAATATTCCATGTATATGATCCGTCTGTAGCTACTGTATTATTTATATAATTCAATGTAGCATTTGCTAAAGATGTGCTATTAGTAACGTTTGCAGCCCATGACCCAGAGAAGTTACCCCAAAGTACTACTGCTTGCGGACTTACTGTAGAGTTCCATGTTGGTGTATATGAGAAGTTTATATTCTTTGTATTACTGTAAGAAATATTTGTGGCTGAATTAAAGTTTAGACCAGTAGTATTGCTTAAAACAACACTTAATCCCTGTTCTACGCTATATTCAGAGAAGCCTATTACATCAAATGTCAAGTTTTGTCCATCCCATGTAATACCAGAGCAAATACTTGGTAGACATGGTGAAAATGCTTCGCTAACATCTCCATATGTTGATCTTCTAGCAATGCTAGGTCTTGAAGTACTTGGAATTCCAAATCTTCCACTAAAATTATAAATAGTAAGCCTTGCTGAAAGATTTAGGTTTGGTTTACCACCTTGGCCATTCCATTCTGATTCATTAATTCCAATCCTGCCACCAGCCATCATGTTCCTCATAGCAAACTGCATTATTGCAGATGATTTGTTTTGGTCGCTCATATTTACTGGCGTGGTGAAATTAATCTTTACTTTTCCAGGAATATCTATGACTAAAGGCACAGCTGAGAAACTACCATTGTAAGCGACTTGACTGAAATTAGTTGTTCCTCCACCAAAACTTGGACCGCATGCATTCCAATGAGTACCGTTATATTCTGCATGGTCGTCTCCTGAACAGGTTTGATTGCAACCTGATACATTTACAAATGACCCATTAAGTAATGGCACTTGTGGTGGTATCTGACTTGCATCAGGAGGACAACTAGCTATCGTAGACATGTTAACTAAGAGCGGGCCTGCCCAACTACTGGTAGTATTACCATCATATGTGGATGCGTTTACTGATATATTCGTCGGCTGGACGTTTGATATAGTTATCGCAGAACAATTAACAGTGTCATTAAATTCAAATATTGTCCATCCGTTTTCTCCACTTTGATTGCTTATTACTACACCTTGTCTCCAACCACCGCCAATAGCAGTATAGTTAGCTGTTGCTGTTAAGCTTTCATTGCATACCGTTTCACCGTTACAAGTAATATTAGTTCTAAGATAAATTACATTTCCACAAGTGAAAAACTCATCTGTTTGGTTTGCATCAGCTGTTGATATATTAACCCAAACAGAGTTTGGACCAATAACACCTGGTTGAAGACCAGCGAATGCTGGCAAAACAAAAATTAAAATCACTATAACTGCTAAAAGAAGTAGAGAAATAAAACTAATCTTTCCTACAAGCCCTTTATTCATAGCAACACTTAAATTATTTATAAATCTTCATTTTGTAACATTAAATATTACACAACATTATTATTTAAAACTTCTATTTTTGTAATATACGAGATTACAAAAATATAAATAGTATTCTTTACTAATAATTCTGTTATGAACAGCGATGTTTTCAAAATATTAAATAATGCTATAATAGAAACCCAGGTAAATGCAGACGATATTCTTTATTTCTCCGGGAAGTTTGCTGGCTATGAACATTTGAAAGGGGTTAAAAAGAAGTATGAAAGCTTGGAAGAAGTTAAAAAAATGTTAAAAGATAATCTGAAAAAGTTATCAATAGGCAATATTGAAGATGTAACAATAAAAAAGAATAAAATTCTAATAAAGATAAAGAATTGTGCTTTCTGTGAAAAAAACAAGGCTTCAAAAGTCAAATGTTATTTTTTAATAGGTTTTATTTCTGGGTTAGTATCAAAAGCTTTAAATTATAACTTTTACAAGTTTTCAGGAAAAGGAATGAAATGCAAAAACAATATTAATGAAAATTGTATTTTTGAAATAACTAGCATATAGACTTAGCATATGTATTTAAATCTTTAAGTAAATCTATTTTTACTGATAGTGTTGTGGCTTTTTATGGATAAAATTAAAAAGGGTTTAAATATTATTGGTCTGACTAATTTAGAAGCTGAAGTATATTTAAAACTAATAAAACTTAAACAAGCTAAGGTAAGTAAATTAGCACAAATAACTAAAGTGACTAGAACACAGCTTTACCCTCTCTTAGAGAAACTTGTAGAAAAAGGTTTGATTGAAAAAGTAGATAAAAAAGTTGTATTGTATAAAGTAATAAATCATGTTGAACTTATTTCTCTTATTGACAAATGGAAAAAGGATCAAATGGCTATTTTAAAAGAATTTGAAAATGAATTAAAGAAAATAAAAAAGAAATAAAAATCTATTTTATTACTCCCTTAAATTCGCAATGAGAATAACCTAGATTTTTGCATTTAATTATTTCAAATATCCATTTTCTGTTAAGATTTTTGAATAAACCTGATAAAAGTCCAGACATCCAATGGCAAACCCAATGATAGGAAGCTTCTTTATTTGTTGAGCATAATTTTAGAAGAGGTGATTGAGTTAATTTTATTACGATAAAATTTTTTGACATACGAAATTCATATTTCCCATAATCGGTTAAATTCAATATTTCAAAAATTTTTTTTACTTTATTTTTTCTACCTTTAACATTCTTAATAAAATATTCGAAAAAATCATTTCCTGCAGATTCTCCAATTTTATACATCACACTACACAGATCAGTCTTTTTCATTTTCTTTATCCCCATTTTCATCTCTATTAAAGATGCTGTTGATGGTATTATTACAGCTTTAATTTTTTTTGCCGAGTTAACCACCTTTGATAGATATTGTAATATTTACGTATTTAAACTCTTTTCCAAATGTTTAAACAAATTGATAAAATATATAAATAACATATAAGAATATTTTAACATGAGGAAACCTTTAATTTTTGATACAACTTTAAGAGATGGGGAACAAATGCCTTCTGTTGTTTTTAAGCCTGAAGAAAAGTTAGAACTTGCTAGAAAATTCGATGAATTTGGTGTCAATTATATTGATGTGATGCCTATAGTATCAGAAAATGAGAAAAATTTTGTAAAAAGGCTTTTAAGTGAAGGCTTAACAGCAGAAATAACAGCAAGTTGTAGAGCAAAAAAAGAAGATATTGATAATTCTATTGCTTGTGGTGTTAAAAGATTAACTATATTCAGCTCCCTCTCAGATTTACATCTCAAATATGTCATGAAAACTAATAGAGAAGAAAACTTAAGAAAAACTTTGGAAAATATAGATTATGCTAGGTCTCATGGTTTAAAAGTTGATTTCTCGGCTGTTGACTCTTCTAGGGCTAATAGAGATTATCTTAAAGATTTTGTTGAAAAAACTTCAGAAAAGACCGGTATTTTTTTCATTGCGGATAGTGTCGGCTGTTTAACGCCTAAAAAAAGTTATAATCTTGTAAAGTCTGTTAAAAATCATTGCAAATCCTTAATCGGCCTTCATATGCATAATGACTTTGGACTTGCTACTGCTAATACATTTGCAGGTTTAGAAGCAGGAGCTGATGTCGTTTCAGGTACATTTAATGGGATTGGTCCAACAGCAGGAAATGCTCCTTTAGAAGAAATATGTATGGGGTTGAAACATCTCTACGGTTTAGACCTTGGTTTGAAGTATGAAATGTTAGGTGAGATATGCAATCTTGTTGAGCATTATTCTGGTATTGAACTTCAAAAACATAAACCTATAAGCGGTGAATACGTATTCGATCATGAAGCCGGTGTTCATGTAGCTGCTTTAATTGAAGAGCCTTTAACCTTTGAAAACTTTGATCCTAAAACAATAGGAAGGGAAAGAAGAATTACTTTTGGAAAAAAAAGTGGGAAAAATGCAGTTAGATATGTTCTTCAAAAGAATAGTAAAGAATTTTCTGACAAAGACATAGAAAAGACTTTAGAATATTTAAAACTTCTTTCAGAACATGAAAAAAGATCTTTTTCAGAAAATGAGGTTGTTAAGATTTATGAAAAAAACACGCGTAATTTACCTAATCTATAAAAGGTTAAGAACAGCTTTTGGTGTAACCTTAGGGTTTGTACTTATTTACGGTTCTTATACTAGAAACGTTACTGCTGCAATATTACCCATTGCTTTTGGTTTTTGGTGCATCCACCTATTTGGAGACTGTTATAATGATTACCAAGACTATGAACAGGATTTGAAAAATGATAGAAAAGATAAATGGACAGTCGGCGGGTTAATGACTAGAGAACAAATTAGATTCTTCTCTTTCCTAGTGTGTTTTATTGGGCTGCTAACTTTTTTTTTCACAAACTTATTTATACTGTTATTAGGATTATTTTTTTCCTTTACATTGTTTTGCTATTCTAATCCAAAAATTCACCTAAAAAAGTATGATTTTCTTGGATACTTTATAGTAGCTATACCACTCTTATTATTTCCTGTAACAATAAACACATTTTTTCATAGAGGATTTTCTACATTTGATATGTTTTTCACTATATTTTGTTTTTCTCATTATGTATATCTATACTGCCAGAAAGATTCTACAGACTTAAAAGATGAAACAAATTTATTTTTAAAGAGAGGGTGGTTAAATGCATCAATTATTTGTATGATATTTGCTAGCATAGCTTCAGTTTCTTTATTTGCTCTATCCTTCCCTTCTATTATTTTAATTGGCGTCTGGATTATTCATGTATCCTCCAAATCTCTAAATATTTTTAAAATCTATAAAAACCAAATTAGTAGGAATCTTAGATCAAAGCTTATTTTGATTGAATTTCTGACACCTTATCTTTATGCTGTAGGTGTATTACTTGGCATCTAAAAATCTTGTTGAACTGCTTAAATTCATAAGAATTAATCTCTGCATATTTTCCGTATTCATTGGTCTTATAGGTTATTTAATGTTTAATGCTGCATCCTTTGAATTAGTTTTTGTTATTACAACATCCTTTTTTCTATCTGCAGGCACATGTGCCTATAATAATGTAACTGATAAAAAAGAAGATTCTCTAAATAAAAGGAGCAATATGTTTGTTGATAATGGATTATGTATTGCTTCTATTTGCTTTTCTTCAGCTTTTCTTTCTTCTTTATTTTTGCCATTTGTTTCAATCTTATTTTCCATGTCTATTATAGTGACAAGCATCGCTTATTCCTTTTTTAATATCAAAAAATACTTTTTAGTTAAGAATTTTTATAATGGCATAGGCACACCCCAATTGTTTCTATTGGGAGCAGGTTCCTTGAAATTTCCTGTCATCTTATACTATCTTTTGATGTCGTTGTTTTTCTTCGCTAGCAGTCTGATAGCAGATTTAAGGGATTATAGAGGAGATAAATTCGTTGGCATCAAGACGTTACCTATACATATTGGTTATGAACGAACAAAAAGTATAGTTTATTTATCTCTTGCCTTATTTTTAGCTCTGGTTTTACAATCAATTTTATTTCCCATATCAATATTTATTATTCCGATGATTGTTTCAGTATTTAAAGAAAGAATTGAAACAGCTCATTTTTTGGGTGGTATATCATTAATTTTTTTGACTGGATGGTTGAGTATAAATAGGTTATTAATGTGATAACAGTTTATTTTGAAATGTTTTTATATGCAATATTCATTATATTTTTATACCATTCTATCAGAAATAGAAAAAGTTCAACAATAAACTTTTTTCTACCATTATTCATTTTTACATTTATTGCAGAAGAATTGGCAACCTCTGCTTTTCATGGATTTGAGTATCCAGGTTATGCTATATATATTTTGGATGTCCCTTTGGGAATTATATGTGGTTGGTGTAGTATTGTGTATTTATCATTTCATTTGGCCAAAAAAATCCAGATTAATTCACCGACATCATTTAAAATATCACTTTTTGGTGCTTTAATAGGTCTTGGGTTCGATTTTATATTATTTGAACCTGCAGCAAAAATGTGGAATCTTTGGGTGTGGAATAAACCAAATGTTTATTTTAATGCATCAATTGAAAACTTTATTAGTTGGTTTTTAATTATATTCCTTTATATTAATTTTTACTTATTTACAGAAAACAATATAAAGAACAATCGAAATAAATTTTTATTATCTTTTGCAATCATACCAATAGAATTAATCATTCTGACTTTAATAATTTTTCTTTGGAAATTAACAATAAATTTATAAGCTATATATTATTCTTAAATATTTGAAATTTTCTTTTATGTCATTTATCCTAAAATTTCTATTTATAGTCCATAAATAACCTTCGATTACTCTAATCAAAAAACTCCAATCATCCTTTTCTTTCTGAAACCCATACGGGGGATTCTTAATTTCTATTATTATTTCCTTCTCTTTTCTAATTATGGTCAAAATTCCCCAGCCCATTGTTTGTAAAAGTGTTTTGAGTAAATTGAGTTTACTGTCTACAGAAGATTCTTTTTCTATAATATCATTAAAATAGTTATATGATATTTCAGAAATCTTATCAAGAAGTATATTATAATTACTAAATAAATGAAAAATTGTATTTTCAGAATTACATATTATTTTTTTTCTAAAATAAATTTTATTCTTTTTTATTTGAAATAAACCATTCCTAATTGAATCCTTTAATGTAAAACCTTTCAAACTTGGTAAAGTATTTAATTTTTCATATTTTTTTTTGGTTTTAAAATCAAAATTTACTGGTTCAGTTGTTGTTTTAAAAACATATTTACTCAAATTTTTACTCTGAGAAGCTTTTACACAATAAATTTTTGATTTGAATAAAGCATTTAGGATACCTGAAAAACAGCCAATTGCAAAATTGTTTTTTCCTATGATTCTTGTAATGGCATCATTTCTAATTTCAAGTTTAATAATATCATCTTTTTTTGTTACTTTAAAATCATCCATCAAACCAATGTTAACCCATACTCTTTTTACAATTTTATTCAAAAATAAAATCGGTGATAGTAAATTTAGGCTAGAAGGAACAAGAGTTTTTGTACACATAAATCCCCACTTCTGACCGATTGAATGTACTTTTTCACTATAACCGGCATTTTCGCACATTTTCACGTAATTAGCTGAAATATCTTCAAAAAACAGAACAACACGTCTTTTTTTCACTTTAAATTTATTTAGAATACTTCCTACAGCAGTTTCCATGATATTTCTTTGTAATGATTCAGACAAACGCATAAAAAACACTTTTTAACAATTAAGTAATAATACTTATTACAATGTTCTTATTAAAAATATTTTATGAAAAAAGCGAAATAACTTATATTACCTTGGTGGCTGTTAATCTTATACCCCTGCTATTAATCAAAAGTTCGTGATGCACTCTTGGCTCAAAAGACGTATAACGAAGTTTGTATATATCTAAGGTTCTCATAGGTTTTTCTTCAAGCTCTAAGAAAGAAACATGTAAAACGCCATCACAATCAAAGGCCTCCTCATTCCCGGTGTCAATTTCATCGCCTTTAGTTTCGCAAATAAGCAAACTGCATTCAACCTTATCTCTTAAATATCTTAGAATTTCTGTCAATTTTACTCTATAGTCTTTATTATCTTCTGCAAATATGAGAAGTTTGTTTACATTGTCTATAACCAGTCTATGGATATTCGGGTAATTGGCAAATGTTCTTGTGAAATGCTCTAGATTAATTTTTTCTCCAAGTGGAAATGTTTCAATAAGAAGATTTTTGTTTAGATATTTCTTTGCTTTTTTTAATGAATCAATCTCTTCGCACGCCCTTAATAATTCTTCCTTGCTTTCGGAAACAGACAGGTAATAACATTTTTCTCCATTAGCAGCACCTTCAATTAAAAAGTTTAAACCAAGCAAAGTTTTTCCTGTACCTGGGCCACCTGAAAGCAAAATAACTGTTTTTGAAGGGAATCCACCGTCTATTAATTTATCCAAAGATGACAGCCCTGTTGTAATTTTCATTCTTCCTCACCGAATACTGGTTTTCCAAACGTAGACTCTTGAAGTTTTAAAAGCAAAAATTTTTCATCACCTATATCAAAAATTTGGGCTGGAGCTTTTTTAAGCAACTTAGTTACATTGTGTTTACGAAGAATTTTGTTTGGAAGCATGATCCTGTTGCTGTTGCCTAGTTCGCCGGTTGTTAATAATTCGTTTAATATATTTAATTCAGTTGGTAATAGCAAAAGTCTTTTTGTTGATTGTTTAAGTAGTTCATATTCTTCTTTGGTCAGTTTTAAGTTAACCAGAATTTTATCATTCTTCATGTCTATTGAATCGATGTCTGCCATAGTTTATATATTTCGCCATAATATTTAAATATTTTCATAATTTGTTTTTTCTTCAAAAATAATAGTTTGCATAATAAGGCGATTTTAACAGCTTGATCCTTCTATCAGTTTTAGCCACAGGCTGCAAAACAGTCAGAAAACGCTGTATTCAGACGATTACACTGGAACAAGGTTATTCGTACTCACGCCATGTACAACCGCATTGTGAACGCTCACCAATTTACCTGCTTTGATAATTTTTCTAAGTAAGCTAATAAGGAACGATGCATTGACGAGTATTGGCAGGGTATCGGTGAGTATTGTTTTTATCTGAAGAGAATTAAATATTCTATAACAAAGAATTTAAAGGGTAGGAAAAATGTCAAAAAGAAAATGGCTTAATAGAAATGTTGTTGCAATGGGGTTTACAAGTTTGTTCAGTGATGCTAGTCACGAGATGGCAACGGCCACCTTACCATCATTCTTGACTGAATTGGTAGGGGCTGCTACAGCACCTCAGTTGCTTGGTTTGATTAGTGGTTTGTCTGATGCTTCTTCTAGCTTTGTAAAAACATTTTCTGGATGGCTTAGCGACAAGTTGGGTAAGAGGAAACCTTTAACTGTGTTAGGCTACTTTCTTACAGGATTATTTGTTGGTTTGATAGGATTTGCAAGAAATTGGTTTGAAATATTAATTTACAGAGTTTTAGCTTGGACTGGCAGAGGAACAAGAGAGCCTCCGAGAGACGCCTTGCTTGCTGATTCTGTAAATAAAAAATACTATGGTCACGCCTTTGGTTTTCATCGTGCCATGGATTCCATAGGAGCAATCATAGGTCCTTTGATTGCTTTCTTTCTGATACCGCTTATAGCTTTTAGAAACATTTTTTTCATATCATTTATTCCTGGTTTATTAGCTGTTTTAGTTGTGGCAATAGGTGTGAAAGAAAAAGGAAAGAAACCTTTGAAGAGGATAAGGGGGTTGATAAGAAGTATAAAGTCACTGCCTAAAGATTTCAAATTGTTCATTTTTGTCATGCTTGTTTTCGGGATTGGAAACTTCAACCGAGCTTTGCTCTTGCTGAGAGTTCAAGAAATACTAACGCCTGCAACTGGAATTATCATTGCAGCTAGCATGGCTGTGTTGTTCTATGCCGTAAGGAATGTTGCCCAAGCTGTGGCGGATTATGGTATTGGAAGTTTGAGCGATAGGTTTGACAAGAGAACTCTGTTAGCGTTATTGGGATTTTTCTTGTTTGGCATCATGTCTTTGGGCTTCATTTATGCGACCGCTGACCTCTTTTACTTTATTTTTCTTTTTGTTTTGTCTGGAGTAAGTGCAGCCTCATACACGGCATTAGAAAAGGCTTACGCAGCCGATTTGCTCCCCTCTGATGTGAGAGGGACTGGCTATGGCGTATTGAACACAATAGACGGCATAGGTGATTTCATATCCAGCTTTGTGGTCGGCACCTTGTGGGTGGTTATATCCTCATTTA
>Ga0315282_10002625_pt1 | contig 32820 bp, 38 predicted proteins | sample YL17G07_20_MG_FD_203693 | JGI IMG/M metagenome (GOLD analysis project Ga0315282, IMG submission 203693) | Sediment microbial communities from Yellowstone Lake, YNP, Wyoming, USA - YL17G07_20 | ecosystem: Environmental > Aquatic > Freshwater > Lake > Sediment | place: USA: Wyoming | collected...
ATTATTTTTTTCATTTAACCACCTTTTATTATCGCTCCATCTTTTAAATTTATAATCCTTTTTGCATGCCTGGCTATGTTCGGATCATGGGTAACTATTATTAAACTAACTCCTCTTTCTTTATTAAGTTTTGTTAAAATGTCCATTATTTCTTTTCCAGAATTTGAGTCCAAGTTACCAGTCGGCTCGTCTGCAAGTATTATTTGTGGGTCATTTGCCAATGCTCTTGCTATTGCTACTCTTTGGGACTCTCCACCGCTTAGCTGATTAGGCCTGTGATTCATTCTGTCTTCCAAGCCAACCATTTTTAAAAGTTCCTTTGATTTTATTTCCTTATCCTTAACGTTGCCCAAAAACGTCATTGGCAGTTCAACATTTTTCAGTGCTGTTAGCGAAGGAATGAGGTAAAAGAACTGAAAGATAAATCCAATTTTTTCTCTTCTTATTTTTGCTAATTCATTCTCATCTAGCTTTGAAACATCAACCCCGTCTATAAAAACTTTTCCTCTTGTAGGTCTGTCTAAGCATCCCAAAATATCTAAGAGAGTTGATTTTCCTGAACCAGACGGCCCCATTATGGCAACTATCTCAGATTTTCTTATATTCAAGTTTACATCGCAAACAGCCTTTACTTTAGACTCTCCCGTGCCATAATCTTTGCAGATATCCTTTAGTTCGATAACATTTTCCATAAAAATCTTATACTTTAAAAATTTAAAAAAACTACACTTATTATGAAATCCGAAGTAAATAAGCTTTTAGAATTCTACGATAGAAACAAAAGTAAAATAAGAAATTTTATCAATACGTGTAATATAAAAGATGATAACTGTCTGTTTGGTGAGCTGTGCTTTTCTATACTAACATCACAATCCAGAGCAAAAAATTGCAGAGAAGCCATCAGCAATCTAAAAGTAGATAAAATGTTGTTTACAGGGAATTTTGAAGAAATCAGAAGTTACTTAAATGGTGTAAGATTTCCAGATGTCAAAGCAAAATATATAATTGAAGCAAGAGAAAAATTGCCAGAACTAAAAAAAATGGTTAACTCTGACTCAAAGGAACTTAGAAAATGGTTAATAGAAAATGTAAAAGGCATAGGAATCAAACAATCTGCTAATTTCATGAGAAATATCGGATTTAGAGGTTTGCCAATAATAGATATTCATGTTCAAAATTTTCTTAGAAAAACAGGATATAACAAATATAAACCAGGAAGTTTAACAAAAAAAAGATATATGGACCTTGAGGAAAAGTTCTTAGAATTATCAAAAGAATTAAAAATACCAGCAGAAGAACTTGACATTGCCATATGGCTTTATCAATCTGGAGAAAAGGAATTTTACGGTTAGCCGCCGACGCTTTTCATAGGAGATACTGCCAAAAGCACAGAAATCTTTTTTATTAAATCCTTTTCATAGGCAATCAAATCTGTGGCAGTCACAATGCCAACAAGCCTTCCCTCATAAACAACTGGTAATTTCTTTATTTTATTCTCTGTCATTATGTCTGCTGCTTCTTCTAAGGTCTTGTCTGGAGTAATTGTTATAATATTTGGCGTCATTATATCCGAAACCTTAACCTCATCTGCACCTTTTCCAGTAGCCACAACATCAGCTAAGATATCCCTTTCTGTTAAAATTCCTACAACCTCACCTGTACCAGAAACAACAACCAAAGAGCCTATGTGGTATTCATTCATAACTTTAGCTGCGTCTTTAACTATATCCTCAGGTCTAATTGTCTTTACATTCTTGTTCATTACTTCTTTTACGAACATTTTATCTCTTTGACCTGAACTTTCTAGTGTAACCCCTTGCCGTTTCTGCAACCACGTCTTTTAGTCCTAGACCTATTGCAATTGCCAAACCTAAACCTAGGGAAGCAACTATCACTATCAGTAGCCAATTTACCAGTGTAGGATCTATCTTAACAAAAGGCAGTGCTAGAGCAACTGAAACATAGATTACTAGGAAAAATATTAAGTTTCCTATGATATCTCCGTAGAAAGTCTTTGAATGAACAACCTTATCCTTTACAAAGTAAGCAAATATGTATCCGACGAGTATTATGACTACTGCACCCACTGCTCCAAACAAAAAGTTAACAGCAGATGCTGTTAGCTGAGTTAATTCTAATAATCCAAGAGAAACTACACCAATCTGAATAAACCATATATAAATTACCCACTTTGCTATCATTGAGCCTAAGTCTGAAATCTTTAGCTTAAACTTTTCTGTTTCTGATATAAATTTATCTATCTTTATTCTTACTAAAATTTCCTTGACTATTTTGCCTACAACCTTTCCAACAATAAATCCTATTATTAATATTATTATTGATGTTATCAAAGCTGGCAATTCTATTAGGAAACTAGTCCAAAGGGTTATTATCATTTCTTGTATCGCCATAGTTTCACCTAAAACTTTATTTACTTCCTTACTTATAAATCTAATCGATAAAAATGGATTTTAAAACGGTTCTTGATAAGATTAAACCTGGTAAGAAAGAGGAAGATGAAATGAAGAGCTTTACTGATAAATTAATGAAAGTGTCATCTAAAATTTCTAAAACAGCAAAGCCTTTGCTATGCGGATCAATAGAAAAAGGAACTTGGCTATCGGAAAAAAATGAGGTTGACTTGTTTTTGCTCTTCAAGCCTTCCTTATCTAAAAAGCAGTTAGAGAAAAAGGGACTAGAATTAGCAAAGAAAATTGTAAAAGCCATGAAAGGAAAGTATGTAATAGCCTATGCAGAGCATCCTTACCTTAGAGGAAAAATTGGAAAGTACCAAGTAGACATTGTGCCTTGCTACGAGATAGCAAACCCTGAGAGAATAAAGTCTGCAGTTGATAGGACTCCTCACCATGTCAAATTCGTTAAAGCTAATTTAAAAAATCCAGACGACGTTAGACTGTTAAAACAGTTCTGCAAGGCAAACAAATGCTATGGTGCTGACTTAAAGACGCAAGGATTTTCTGGCTATATCTGCGAGTTGTTAATAATAAAATATGGAAATTTTCTAAACCTTGTCAAAGAAGCATCTAAATGGAGAGCTGGTCATGCGATAAGCTTTGATGAAGAAGTTAAAAAATTCAAAACGCCACTGATAGTTATCGACCCAGTTGATAGAAACAGAAACGTTGGAGCGGCGTTATCAGCGGAAAGCTTTTACAGATTTGTGAAAGCCTGCAACGATTTTGTTAAAAAACCAAGCAAAGACTTTTTCTTCAAGCAAGAATTAAAGCCTTACTCAATAAAGGAGATAGCAAAGGAATTCATGAAAAGAGGAACACGCTGGTATTTGATAAGCTTTGAAAGACCAGATGTTTTGGATGACATACTTTATCCACAGTTGAGAAGATGTATAAAAGCAATTGATAAACTACTTGAACAAAATAGTTTTAAGATTCTAAGAAGCGATTTTTACTGCAACAAGGAATGTATATTAGTTTTTGAAATGGAAACTTGGCAGATTCCAAAGATAATGAAAAACATTGGACCTGATATCTATAGCAAGCATGCAGAGCAATTTTTGAAGCATTATAAGGAGAATAAGGTTTTCATAGAAGGCGAGAACTGGGTTGTTGAAACTGAGAGGGAAATAACAACTGTATTGCATTTCTTGAAAGATTTGTTGAAAAAATCCGAGAAAGAACTTTTAGAAAAAGGAATTCCTAGCAAGATTGCTCCTTTGATGAAAAAGTGTAGAATATGTGGCGGAGGAGATACTCTAAAAGCAATAGAAAAACTTCCAGAAGATTTTCGTTCTTTTCTAAGGGAATGGTTTGAAAAGGATTTGAATGTGGTTTAAATGCCAGAACCAATTAACATAACATTTTTAGGAACAGGGGCAGCAATTCCTAGTTTGAAAAGAGGGCATGCCGCAATCCTCTTCCAATACGGAGGAGACTATTTCTTGTTTGACTGCGGTGAAGGAACTCAACTGCAACTAGAAAAAGTAAAGACATCACCAATGAAATTGTCAAAAATATTCATTACTCACTGGCATGCAGACCATTTTGCAGGTTTATTGCCAATGATAGAATCCCTGCACCTCTCGAGAAGAACAAATCTTCTAGAGGTCTACGGACCAGAAGCCTCGAGATTTATAGACGCAATAGTCGAACTCAGCTATTGGGGGATAGGCTTTGAGATAAAGGCAAAGGATGTGAACGAGGAGAGCGTGGTTGAAAAAATCGTTGACAAAGATTTGTATGAGATTTATTCAATAAGGGTTGAGCACTCAGTTCCGACAGTCGGTTATTGTTTTAAGGAGAAAGACCATTGGAATATTGATGTTAAAAAGGCAAAGAAATATGGTTTGGAAGGAAAGATTCTTAGAGAAATAAAAGCAAAAGGTAAAGTTAAAGTTGGTAAAAAAATCATAAAACTAGAACAGATTGCAACCAAGAAAGAGGGAAGAAAGATTGTTTATTCTGGTGACACTGTTCCTTGCAAGCAATTGTTTGAAATGGCAAGAGGAGCTGACCTGCTTATACATGACGGAACTTTCATTGAGCTTCCTAGCTTGGAAAGGCCTCATTCTTCTGCAATAGAAGTAGCAAAACTAGCTAAAAAGTATAAAGTTAAAAAACTTATTTTAACCCATTTAAGCAGGAGATATAAGACAGGTAAAGAAGTTTTGGACGCAGTTAAACCGATTTTCAAGAATGCTATAGTTGCTGAAGACTTAATGAAGATAACCTTAAAGTGACTTTATGAATTCAGAAGGTGTAAATCCTTTGATTGCTGCGATATTAAACGTACTTGTTTGGGGATTAGGCTATATTTATCTTGGAAAGATTTTCAAAGGAACTTGGACATTTTTTATTTTTGCTATAGCATGTGGGTTTTATTTAATTTTGTTTACTTTAGGTTTTAGCTTTTCTCTATTGTTAGAAACAATATTTGAACATTTTTTAACTAGTTTATGGTTTGGCTATGACGCTTATAAGATGGCTATTAAAATAAATGAAAGATATTGATTTTTATGGAAACAATGAAGATAATTGAATTATTAAAGAAAAATTATCCAAATTCAAAACTAACATTAGACTTTAAAAATCCATTAGAACTTTTAATTGCAACGATGCTAGCAGCCCAGTATAAGGATGTATTAGTAAATGAAATAACAGAAAAGTTATTTAAAAAATATAAAACAGCAGAGGATTATGCTAAGGCAGATTTTAAAGAATTACTTGATTATATAAAATCAGCTACATTTTCATGGGGGAAAACAAAAAATATTATAAATACCTGCAAAATTCTGGTAGAAAAATATGACGGTAAAGTTCCTAAAAGAATGGAAGAGTTGCTAGAACTGCCGGGAGTTGGAAGAAAGACTGCAAATGTTGTTCTTTCTAATGCTTATGGAATAATAGTAGGTATAGAGGTTGATAGACATATTGCAAGAGTGTCTTATAGATTAGGCTTATCTAAAAGCCTAGAACCAGCTAAGATTGAGGAAGATTTGATGAAAATATTGCCAAAGAGCGAATGGCTAAAGTTTTCTCATATGGTTAAAGACCACGGTAGAGCAATTTGTAAAAATCCTATTCCTTCTTGTAGCAAATGTTTTTTAGATAAACTATGTCCTAAGAATGGTGTAACTAAGCATTATTAAATTATATCCAACTGTTAAGAATTTCTTTATATATGTCAATTCTAAATTTAAATTCATCTGGAAGATTTTTTCTTAAATCACTTCCTAGCGTATCAGCCATAGCTAAAAGTATTATTTCTAAATAAACTTTTGGATATTGATTTTTAATTTCCTCAAAATCTTTTAGGATAGTATTTTTGTCTTTTTTAATATTAATTGTAATATGTGGTATACCATGTGTCTTAATAATTTCTTTTATAAATGAAATTTCATTTTTACTTAAATCAAATCTTGATGCAATTTTTTCAAATTTAGAAGAACCTTTTATTTCATGTTCTGGGCAAGATGTTCTATTGTTATCAATTATTTGAATCGTTTTTGTTTTAGCAATATCATGCATTAGCGCAGCGAAAAACAACAATTCTTTGCAAGAATATTTTTCTATTCTTGAATTTAGAATGTGAGTTATTTTTACTTTTAATTTTTTATTTTTTAAAAAGTTTAATTTAAAAATCTTTTCTAGTTCCTTCATAACATTTAAAGTATGATCAAAAACATTTTGGTTATTGTGCCAATCAGTATTTTCAACTACAGTTCTTAATTTATAAAACTCTGGAATTACATTTTCTAATTCACCATTTTCAATTTTTTTAGTGCTAATGTCAGAAAGTTTATTTTTATTCAACATAAATATATAATAAGTTAAATGTTTCAAATAGTTAAATGTTTCGTTGACTATGGTGTTAGAATGGCTTTAGAAAAATACAAGGAAAAAAGAGATTTTAAAAAAACTCCAGAACCTTCAGGTGATAAGGAAACAAAGTCAAATAAATCAATTTATCTTATTCATGAGCATCATGCTACACACTTGCATTGGGATTTAAGACTTGAGATGGATGGAGTTTTAAAAAGTTGGGCAATTCCAAAGGAACCGTCTACCAATCCTTCTATAAAAAGACTAGCTGTTTTAGTTGAAGACCACCCCTTAGATTATGCAAATTTTGAAGGCGTAATACCAGAAGGACAATATGGAGCTGGAACTGTTAAAATCTGGGACAAGGGAACATTTGAAATGCTAGAAAAAACTGATAAAGGATATGTTATAAAAATAAATGGAAATAAACTAAAAGGTATTTTTGTTTTGTTTAAATTCAAACCGCCTAAGAATTGGTTGTTTTTTAAGAAAAAGGAATGAGAATGAAATTTTTAATAATTGGAGATTTGCATGGTAAGAAGCCTAAAATACATTTTAAAGATTTTGATGCTATTATTGCACCAGGAGATTTTTGTTCTGATGATGCAAGCAAATATAGATTAAAGGTTGTGAAGCTAAATTATAAGTTAAAATGGTTTGATTTGGTTGGAAAGAAAAAAGCATTGAAAATGATTAAAAAATCTCTTTCTGATGGTAGAGAGGTTCTAAAATATTTAGGTTCTTTAAAAATTCCAATTTATATTGTTCCTGGAAATTGGGATTGGACAAAAGCAAGGAATAAATATCTGTACTGGGATCTTAAAAAAGACTTTTACAAATCTTTAATTAGAAAAATTCCAAATATTATTGATGCTCACTATAAATCTATTGATATTGGAAATTATCAGTTAATAGGCTATGGCGATTCCTGGGGACCAGAGTATCCACAATCAAAGAAAGAATTAGAAAGGCACACATCACAGTTAGAAAATCTTAAAAAAGAATATAAAAATATATACAAAAAAGTTTCTTCTCTTTTTGAGAAAGCAATAAAACCTGTTATATTCCTAACTCACAATGTCCCACTTAACACTTCCTTGGACAAAATAACAAACAAAAAATCTCCAAGATACGGTCAACACTATGGTTCACTAATTGCAAGAGAAATGATAGAAAAATATCAACCTTTAGTTTGTATAGGCGGACACATACATGAGCATTTTGGAAAATGCAAAATCGGAAAAACCGTCTGCATAAATGCTGGATTTGGACCTTATGTTAATGTTTTAATGGAACTTGAAAACAATAAAATTGTTAAATTACAATTTCATAAAAGAAAATAAAGGTGATTAAATGATAATCAAAAAATCAGAAAGTAAAAAGCATGTAAATAGCCCAAATTGCATAGCTCATGAATATGACACTGGAAAAAAGGAAGTCAACATCTCATTTATAGAAATAAAAGGAAGGTATCCTGATAAAGGAAGAGTTGTAAATAAAGTTTGTAAAGAGATTATATTTGTTGTTAGTGGCAAAGGGAAAATAGAAGTTGATAATAAAAAATTCTTAGTAAATAAAGAAGATTTGGTTTTTATTAATTCTAATCAGAAATACTTTTTGGACGGCAAGATGAAAATAGTTGTTTGTTGTCAACCTTCTTGGTATCCTAGACAGCATGTAGAATGTGATTAAATGAAAATTCGACTTGGGACTTCAGGTATTCCTATTTCTACAAAGGGAAATTCTACTATTGATGGTGTTAAACATATAGCAGAATTAAATCTCAATGCTCTCGAATGTAGTTTCACGCATGGCATTCACATGTCTTTAGCAACTGCAAGAGAATTAGGAAAGGTTGCAAATGATTTGGATGTAGAATTATCGATTCACGTTCCTTACTTTGTTAACCTAGCAAGTTTAGACAAAAAAATAATAGAAGCTAGCAAGAAAAGGATAGTAGATTCTTTAGAGAGAGGGGTTGAAATGGAAGCAATCATAGTGGCTGCCCATGCTGGTTATTATGGCAAGGATAAGGAAAACTCAGTAAAAATGATTTATGAAGCCTGTAAGGAAATAACAGAATTGATTGAAAAAAATGACTGGAACATAGAATTCGGTTTGGAAACCATGGGAAAACAAGCCTCCTTCGGCACGTTAGAAGAGATAATAAGCCTATGCAGAAAATTAAAATATTTAGTTCCTTACCTCGATCCAGCTCACATCTATGCTAGGCAAGGCGGTCAGATAAATTATAAAGAAATATTTGACACGTTAGAAATTCTAAAATTAAAAAAGATTCATTCTCATTTCTCTGGAATAAAATATACTTTGGTTGGGATAGGAAAAGGAAATGAAAGAAACCATGTTCCTATGAAAGAAGCAGGACCAGATTTCAAAGAATTTGCCAAAGAAATTCTTAAAAGAAAAACTGACATAACTATAATCTCAGAAAGCCCGATTCTAGAAATTGATAGCTTGGCAATGAAAGAAATATTTGAGGAACTGGGGTATAAATTCTAAAATTATTTTTTCTCTTCAACTATGATGCCATTTACAATCCCGTGCTGTCCAGGACGAGAAGTTATTTTTACTTTTCCTAATTCTGTCTTAACGATACAACCCTTGGTTATAACACTGCTACGAGTGTAGTGAGGATTATCTAAGTGCTCTAAAACTTCTAGAATTTTTGTGGTTTGGGATTTCCCTGTTTTAGGGTTTGCAACGTTAACAGAATTCGCTTGAAGCAGTCTTTGCTTTTTTATTCCTGCTAATCCTCTAATTATTTTTTTTCTTTTTTCTCCTAATTTTATAGGAATGAAATCGCTACCAAAGTCTCTTTTTTTCTTTTTTCTAATTCTTTTGTATAAACCACCGGTAGATTTTCTCTTGCTTCTAAACTGAGATAATGCCATGCTATCACTTACAAAATTGTAGATAGATATATTTAAATATGTTAATATAATATCTCTATTAGAAATTGTTGATAGCATGACAAGACCATTAGATGTTTTGGATAAGGCAAAAGGAAAAAGAGTAATAATAAAGCTAAAGAACGGAGCAGAAATAACAGGAGCTCTACAGGCATTTGACTTGCATTTGAATATTTGGCTGGAAGAAGCAGAAGAAAGAAAAGATGAAAAGCAAGTTAAGCTTGGCTCGACTCTCGTTAGAGGAGATACAATAATTTATATCTCGCCTGAATAATACAAGTGATAATTTATGTCTAAAGGAACTCCTTCTTTTGGTAAGCATAGAAAAGTTACTCACGCTAGATGCAGGCGTTGCGGAAATCACTCTTATCATAAAACAAAGAAAAGATGCAGCAAGTGTGGTTATCCTGATGCAAAGCTGAGAAATTTCAGATGGGGATGGAAGCACCCCTTGAAGAGAAATAGAAAGAAGTAATTTTATAAAGTCTTCTTCTTAATTAAAGTTTGGGTTCAAAAGCCTATGGGCTCATAAACTGAATTTATTCAGTTGAGATGCTCAACCTGGTTAGAGCGACTGATAAAAAGTCGAAACTCTTAATCAGTAGGTTGCGGGTCCGAATCCCGTTGGGCCCATCTTCTTGTCCTTCACCGCTTCTTCAACGGGATGATAGGATATAAACATGATTTCATAAATTGATAATATGATAAAAATTATCTCAGTAGACTTTCAGAAAGAATTTAGTGCAAAGGGTGGTAAGCATTATAAGCCTCGACCATGTGTTGATTTTATAAAAAATACACTCATACCATTTTTAAGGAAAAATAATGTTGTAATTGCAGAAATTATTTCAGATTACAGGGAGCCTCGTCCTGGAGATCTTGATGATTCCACTCGTCCAGGAGAAGAAGGCTATATATCAGAAATTCCTGATGATGTGAAATTGAAAAATGTTTGGATAAAATCTATGAACTCACCAATCTGGACAAGAGAAAATATTGGTATGCCAAACAAAAAACCAGGGATTCCCTATCAAAATCCTAAAGCTTTTACAGACTGGTTAAACTATAGTGTTGGAAAACCTGAAGATGTGGACGAAATTGTTTTGATTGGTTTAACTCTTGATTGTTGTGTGTTTTCCGTAGCACAAGAATTATGCTGGCGTGGTTACAAAGTTAAAATCTTAAAAGAGGCTGTTGACACATACTCTGGGAAATCAGAAGAAAAGGAAATGATTCTGAATAATCCTCCTTTATTAAATTGGGCAAAGGCTATTTCTTGGAATGAATTAAAACAAAAAACTATCACCGCTTCTTCAATGGGATGAGGCATTATAAATCTAAAATAATAAATTGATAGTATGAAAAATGATGTTACAGAAATCACAAGAATCATGTACAATAGAACAGCATCTGAATACGCTGAAACTCATTTTGACTCATCAATTCTGAAAAAGCAATATAAGACTTTTATGACTCTTTGCAGAGGTAAGCTGGTTCTTGATGTAGGTTGTGGTCCTGGTAGAGATGTTGAACATCTAATGATAAATGGGTATCAAGTTATTGGAGTTGATTATTCTAATGGAATGATTAAAGAAGCTAAAAGAAGGGTACCGAAAGGAGACTTCCGCAAAATGGATATGAGGAACTTGAAATTTGAAAAAAATACGTTTGATGGTATATGGGCTTGCGGCAGCGTTATCCACATTCCTAAGCCAGAAGTTAAGAAAGTTCTGAGAGGGTTTAATAGAATCCTAAAACCAAATGGAATTCTTTATATTGCTGTAAAGAAAGGCATAGGTGAAAAATTGGAAGATAGAAAGAATGGAAAGAAAAAATTCTTTGCTTATTATAGTGAAGGTGAGATTAAAAGGATTCTAAAAGAAAATGGATTTAAGACATTAAAAATCCAATTTCATAGAAATAAGAAAAATGATTTGTATATTAACATATTTGCAAAATCAGTAAGCAGTCATAGTGAATTAAATGGTTAAGACAGGCGTTGTTCATGGGAGATTTCAACCTCTTCATTTAGAGCATTTGAAATATTTTTTGGCAGCAAAGAAGAAATGTGATTTTCTTATTATAGGCATTACTAATCCAGATCCGAGTCTTACTAAAGATGATGAAACTAATCCACATAGGTCTCTTGATACTTCAAATCCTTTTACTTACTTTGAAAGATACACTATGATTAAAGAAACTCTGTTAGAAGCAGGACTAAAAAGAGAAGAGTTTGATATTGTTCCATTTCCTATTAACTTTCCAGAACTAATAAAAAATTATGTTCCTATTGATAAATCAACCTTCTATATGACAATACTTGATGACTGGGGTTGGAAGAAAAAACAAACTTTAGAAAAGTTAGGAGCTAAGGTAGAAGTTCTATGGACAGGAGAGACTGTAGAAAAGAAGCTAACAAGCACAGAAATAAGGAAGAGAATAAAAGAAGGTAATGATTGGAAGAAGTTAGTTCCTCCAGCAGTTTATAGAATAATAAAAGACTGGAAGTTAGATAAAAGAATCAAGTGATGTTATGACAGAAAACATCATTCTTGATGAACCTTCTTCTAAAGAAGGTTCTCCGAATCCCGTTGGGCCCATCTCATTCTTCTTCAACGGGATGAGGGCATAATATAAATTAAAACTAATAAATTGATGTTATGAGGATAGAAAGGGTTTATTTTCATAACTCAAAGAAACAGAAGCTTTCTGGAATTCTCTATCTTCCTAATAAAGGTGGTCCCTTTCCAGTTGTTATAGCTTGTCATGGTCTGTCAACATCTAAAGAATCAAGGAATACAATAATGACATATCCTGAACTGATAAAAAATGGCATTGCTGTATTTGCATTTGATTTTTCAGGGCATGGAAAATCTGAAGGAAAGTTTGAAAACGTTACAATTTCTCAAGCCATAGATGATTTAAAATCTGCCTTGAATTATATTGAAAAGAAAAAATTTATTGATAATCAGAAAATAGGCCTTTTAGGTTCAAGCTTCGGAGGTATAACGTCAATATTTGTTGCTGCAAAAGATAAAAGAATTAAGGTTCTGGCATTAAGGTCTCCCACAACTGATTTTAAATATTCACAGGATAAGAGAAGGAATATAAAACAATGGAAAAAAGAGGGTTACATAAAGTACCATGATCCTTATCAAGGAGAAGTAAAACTTAATTACTCTTACTATACTGATGGAATCAAATATAATGCCATTAAAATTGCTAAAAGGATTAAGATTCCAACTATAGTTGTTATCGGAGATAAAGATGTAACAGTATTCTCAGCTAAAGCGAAGGAATTTTTTAATTCGCTTAACTGTGTGAAAGAGTTTCATTGGATTAGAGGTGCAAGCCATTTGCTCAATGATAAGAAAAGTAAAGAAGTTTTCGAGTTTACAAATAACTGGTTTAAGAAGTGGTTAAATGCCAGACAGTATTCTTGATAAAGCTTCTTCAATGGGATGAGAGATATAAAACCTGCCCTCCATAACAATCACTGCATCATCACCTATAACAAGGAAGGCTTCAATAGAAGGTTTACTTATTAATAATTTCTTGCATCAAGTCTCCATACTTCCTGTTTTCTATCTTACAACCAGGAGAAATAAGATTCAATAGCTTGATGCATTCTTCTTTTTGTTTGTTTTTCTCTTCATTTGAACTAATCTTTTTTTCGACCTCGATGAAACAGCCTAATTTTTCGACCTTATCTAAACATATTGTAAAATCATTATAAGAATAAGTTTCCCTTACCTTTGAGACTGTAAATGCTTCTTCAAAACCTAATTTCTTCAATAAGGCTATTCCATCATCTATACTGCTCAGTTCGGACTCTATTTCTATTCCTCCACTTGTTCTCATAATCTCTTTAAACTCTAAAATCTTCGTATCATTAACTACTCTTATCCTTGAAACAATACCTCCTTCAATAATCTTATTATTAGAATCTAAGAAAATTGGATTACCAAATATCTTATCCATTTGGGTTTCTTGTTTCAAGAATTTAGCATTCAACGAGTTCAGTTTTTGCTTTATTTCATCAATATTATCTATTCTTGCTTTTACCTCAACTTCTATCATAACTAATAATAAATATGTTATTTATTTAAGTTTAGACCATAGTCTCATTATGAATCAAGGTGTTCTTGATGAACCTTCTTTTGAAGAAGTTTCTTCGAATTCTATTGGTTCCATACCAAAAACCTTTTAAGCTGATTTCTGCATATTTAAACTATGAATAAAGTGGTTAACGTTATTTTAACAATGATACTCCTTGTGGTAGGCGCGCTTATAGTTTTTACAAATCCACTAGATCCTTTAGCAATAATAGTCGGCATGTTTCTCGTCTCGGTGTCGATTCTTATTTTAGCAATTCAGATTTATTTCCCACCGACTATAGAAGAGCCAGTTGAATTAAAAATTGTAGAAGAGCCCAAAGCAGTTAAAGTTCCTGTAAAGGTTGAAAAACCTAGAAAAATAGCCAAAGTAAAGAAGAGAAGGTAAAAATACGGCAAACAGTAAAGTTTATAAACTATAGATTCTAATATAGAAATTACATTTTTCATATTGTTTTACTCCTTAAAGAGAGTAATATGGTGGTTTGTTGGAAAAAGAGTTTGATATTCTAAAGCATGAGCTGGTTCCTGAACACATTATAATAAATGAAAATGAAAGAAAAGAATTATTTGAAAAATTAAACATAACTGAAAAGCAGTTGCCTAAGATTCTAACAAATGACCCAGCTGTAAAAGCAATAGGCGCAAAAGAGGGAGATGTTTTAAAGATTATAAGAAAATCTGCAACAGCAGGAACATCAATTTATTATAGGGCTGTTGCCAAGAAGTGATGTTATGAAAGAAATTTTAAACAGCTTCAAAGACAATGTTGGGTTTGTTAGATTTCAAATTGAAAGTTTCAACGATTTCATTGACAACCGATTGCAGAAAATAATAGACGAGATCAAGGAAATAAAGCCAGAGGTCCCTGAAATTGGAGACTTGGTAATAAAATTTGGAAAAATTTCTCTTGGAAAGCCATGCGTCAAGGAGGCTGAAGGAGCTATTAGAGACATCCTGCCTATGGAGGCAAGAATAAGAGATTTTTCATATACAGCTCCGGTCTATTTGGAAATAACACCTATTGTAAATAAGGTTGAGCAAGAGCCTGTTAATGTTCTGCTTGCAGAACTACCTGTAATGATAAAATCAAAGATATGCCCTTTAAGCAAAATGAGTAAAGAAGAATTAGAAAAAAATGGAGAAGACCCTGATGATGCTGGCGGATACTTCATAATTAATGGAACCGAAAGGGTATTAGTTTTGATAGAAGAAATTGCCCAGAACAGAATGATAGTTGAAAAACAAAATGTTGGCAACTATACCGAACTGATAAGAATAAATTCTGAAAGGAATGGTTTTGTTCAAAGACATACAATTGAAAGAAAAAATGATGGCAGTATTTACATATCATTTGCAAACATTAGAAGGCTGCCGATAGTAGTTTTGCTAAAACTCTTGAGCTTGGAAAAGGATAAGGATATTGTAGACGGATTAAAAGATGAAAAAATAATAAATGAATTTTACGTTAATTTGTACGAAACGGATGTTCAAACAGAAAAAGATGCTTTGGAATACATTGGCAAGCACTTGAAGATTTTGCAGAAGGAATACAGAAAGGAAAGAGTAGAGCAGATAATTGACAAATATTTGCTACCACACCTAGGGCAGGAAACTAAGAATAGAACAGACAAGGCAAACTATCTTTTAAAGGCAATAAAGAAGATAATTGAATTTGCATTGGGAATTATACCCGAGGATGATCTAGACCATTACGGAAACAAAAGAATAAAGCTTTCTGGTGATTTGCTCGAGCTTTTGTTCAGATCTATTCTTGTCGGAAGGTGGGGACTGATAGCAAGAATAAAATACAACTATCAAAAAATGGCAAAACGTGGAAAACTTCCTCCAGTTCAGACAATCGTGGAAGCAAATGTTGTTACAAATCAATTAGCATCTGCAATGGCAACAGGAGCATGGATAGGAGGAAGAACAGGTGTTTCACAGAGGCTTGAAAGAAAAAATTATGTTGATTCTCTATCGCATATGAGACTTGTCCTTTCGCCGCTAACATCAACTCAGGAACACTTTGAAGCAAGAGAACTTCATCCAACTCATTGGGGAAAGTTCTGTCCATCTGAAACTCCAGAAGGACCAACCATTGGTTTAAGAAAGCATTTAGCTTTGTTTGCAGAAATAACAAAAGGCATAACCGATACTGAAAAAAAGAAATTTGTTTCCGGTCTAAAACTTAACAAGGAAGGAATTGATGTTTATGTTGATGGCGTTCCAATCGGCTACGTAGAAAACGGTAATGATTTTGTTAATGATTTAAGAAACAAGAGAAGGGAAGGAAAGATCTCAAAGGAAATAAATTTTGTTTATTATCCTCAAATAAACGAGGTTAGGATAAACACAGACTCTGGAAGGGTTAGAAGACCTCTTATAATTTTAGAAAATGGCAAACCAAGATTAACAGAAGAAATAATTAAAAGATTAAAAGATAATGAGATTCGATGGCAAGACCTGATAAAAACAGCTTGTATAGAATGTTTAGATACGGAAGAAGAGGACTCAGCTTTGGTTGCCTTAAACGAAAGAAGCATAACTTCTGAGCATACTCACTTAGAACTAACACCTTTAAGCATACTTGGCATACCTGCTACTTTGCTTCCGTTCCCAGAACATAACAGAGGAGACAGAGTAAATCTAGGAGCAAAAATGGTTTGCCAATCCATTGGTATGTATCAATCTAATTATTTCTTAAGAAGCGACACAAAGTCAAATGTTCTGGTCTATCCTCAATCTCCTTTGGTCGAGACAGACACAACAAATGTTATTGGATTAAATCATCATCCAGCAGGACAGAATGTTGTTGTAGCAATTGCATGCTATAAGGGTTATAATATGCTTGACAGTGTTGTGTTTAACAAGGCATCATTAGAAAGGGGATTATTCAGATCATTCTTTTACAGAATCTACTCTGGAGAAGAAAAGAGATATTGGGGTGGCCAGGAGGATAAAATTGGAATTCCAGACAAAGACGTAAGAGGCTATAGAACAGAAGAAGACTATGCAAACTTAGCAGAGGATGGTATACTAACGCCTGAGACAGCAGTAGAAAGCGACTCTGTTTTAATTGGTAGAACTTCTCCTTTAAGATTTTTATCAGCCAACGAGCTCATGTCTGGCATAGCTAATATGAGAGAAAGTTCTATTTGCCTAAGACATGGAGAAAAAGGAGTAGTTGATAGAATATTCTTAACAGAAACTGCAAATGGAAGTAGACTTGCTAAAGTCTCGGTAAGAGATTTGAGAATTCCTGAACTTGGGGACAAGTTTGCATCAAGACATGGACAGAAATCTGTTATAGGATTGATAATGCCCCAAGAAAACATGCCCTTCACATCATCAGGATTGATACCTGACATTGTTTTAAACCCTCATTCTATTCCTTCAAGGCAATCAATAGGACAACTTTTAGAAGTTCTAGCAGCAAAAACCTCTGCCTTAAACGGTAAGAAAATAAATGCATCAGCATTTAACAACTTAAGTGAAAATGAAATAAAAAATATTTTGCATGAAACAGGCTTTAGAAACGATGGAAAGGAAGTTCTTTACAACGGTATAACAGGAGAAAAATTCGAAGTTGAAATATTTACTGGGGTTGTTTATTATCAAAAACTAGACCATATGGTTGCAAACAAATTGCAGGCAAGGTCAAGAGGTCCTGTTACTCTTTTGACCAGACAGCCAACAGAAGGAAAGGCAAAGGAAGGTGGCCTAAGACTTGGAGAAATGGAAAAGGATTGCTTGATTGCCCATGGAGCAGCGCTTACACTTAAGGAAAGATTTGACTCAGACAAGGTCGAGGTTCCTATATGTAAAAGATGTGGCTTGGTTGCTGTTTGGAACAAAGCATCAGAAAAAAATATATGCCCTATCTGCAAGGATAGCGACGTTATAGACGTGGAAATGTCTTATGCTTTCAAGCTTTTGCTAGACGAGTTAAAAACAATGCTTATTTATCCTAAATTAAACTTAAATGGAAAACTAATAGGTTCCATTGATTTTGGATTGCTATCACCGCAAATGATAAAAAAGATGTCATCTACAGAAATAACAAAAGCAGAATTGTATGATAATGATGGTTTTCCGTTAGAGGGAGGCGTGATGGATCCGAGACTAGGAGTCATAGATCCTGGTTTAAAATGTAGAACCTGTGGTAAGAATATGGGTTCAGACTTTGGTCACTTTGGATACATAGAGTTAGTAAAACCTGTTATTCATGTTTTGTATTCAAAGCTAATTTATAAAGTATTGAAATTAACCTGCAGAAAGTGTGGCAGACTAATTTCAACTTCTCTAACAACTACAATAAAGAAATGCCCGCATTGCGGAGAAGAGCAGAAGCAAATAAAATTCGAAAAGCCTTACAGCTTCATGGAAAATGAAAACATACTTTCTCCGATTGAAATCAGGGAAAGGTTTGAAAGAATACCAGACGAGGACTTGAAAGAACTAGGAGTTTATGGAGGAAGGCTTGAATGGTTGATAATAACTTTATTGCCTGTCCCACCTGTAACCATGAGACCGTCTATAACTTTAGAGACAGGTGAAAGAAGTGAAGATGACTTGACACATAAGCTTGTAGACATAATAAGAATAAACCAAAGGTTAAGAGAGAATATAGAAATTGGTGCTCCAGATTTTATAATAGGCGACCTATGGGAGCTTTTACAATATCATGCTGCAACCTTCTTTGATAACAGTCTTTCAGGAATACCTGCTGCCCGTCACAGGTCAGGCAGACCTTTGAAAACTTTGGCTGATAGATTAAAGTCAAAGGAAGGTAGGTTCAGACAAAACTTGACTGGAAAGAGAGTTAATTTTTCTGCAAGAACTGTAATATCGCCTGACCCTTGCATAAGCATAAATGAGGTAGGTATTCCTCAAGTTATAGCAAAGGAACTGACAATACCGCTGACTGCTAGAGAGGACAACCTTGATTATATTAAAGAGCTTATAATGGGTTCACCTCACTGGCCATCAGCCAACTATGTTATAAGGCCTGATGGAAAAAGAAAGAAAATAACAGAAGAAACAAAAGAGGAAATAATAAAAGAATTGGTTCCTGGCTACATTATTGAAAGACATTTGCAAAATGGTGATACCGTACTTTTTAACAGACAGCCCTCTCTTCACAGGATGTCTATAATGGCACATAAGGTTAAAGTCACACCGTGGAGAACCTTTACCATTAACTTATGTTCTTGCCCACCTTATAATGCAGACTTTGACGGAGATGAAATGAATTTGCATGTTCTTCAAACAGAGGAGGCTCAGGCAGAGTCAAAACTTTTAATGGAAGTTCAAAAACACATAAGATCTCCAAGATTCGGTGGCCCAATAGTTGGATGTGCAGAGGACCATATATCTGGAACATACATGCTCACTAGAAACAAAACTGTCTTAAGCAAGGAGGATGCCTTTAAGCTTTTAGCAGACACTGGGATATTTGTAAGCTTGCCTGAAAAGAAAACCTTTACAGGCAAAGAAATATTTAGCTTCCTACTCCCAAAGAATTTGCACATTGAATTTAAAGCTAAGGTTTGCGGTTGCGAAAAATGTGTAAAGGGAACTTGCGAGAATGATGGTTATGTTGTTATTAAAAACGGAAAACTTGAAAGAGGGATCATAGATTCAAAAGCAATTAAATCTGAGGATGGAAAGTTAATAGATATAATAGAAAAGGAATATGGTCCTGATGTTGCTCATGAATTCATAGACAAAGTTTCTACACTTTCCATAAAATACTTGGATAAGTACGGTTTCACAATCGGCTTGGATGATATTGAATTAAATTCAGAAATTTTAACTGATATAACAAGAATAATTGACAAATCAGAAATAGATGTAAATGATTTGATAAAACTTTATAACGAGAATAAAATAGAAATTCTTCCTGGTATCAATGCAAAAGAAAGTTTAGAAACTCACATATTAAAAACCTTATCAAAAGTAACTGAAGATTTAGAGGTACTAATTAAAAACTCTCTTGAAGAAAGTTGTGCAACCATAATGGCAAAGTCAGGAGCTAGAAGTTCTATGACTCATATAACACAAATAGCAGCAGCCCTTGGTCAGTCAAGAATTCTAGGAGAAAGAATACATAGAGGTTATAAAAATAGAACTTTATCTCATTTTAAAATTGGAGACTTGTCACCAGCAGCACATGGATTTTCAAAAGATAGTTTTAAGAATGGTCTAAACCCTTTTGAATTTTTCTTTGATGCAGTATCAGGAAGAGAATCCTTGATGGATAAGTCATTAAGAACTAGACACAGCGGCTACTTAGAAAGAAGGCTTATGAATGCCTTACAAGACTTGAAAATTGATTGCGGCTATATAATAAGGGATAATAGAAAAATCATAATCCAGTTTTTGCCTGGAGAAGATAATATTGACCCTTCAAAATCAAGCTGGGGAGATTTGGATGTTAAATCGATTGTCCAATCTGTAATAAGGTGAAAGAATGAAATTAAATGAAGCAGAAAAAATTTTGCCTCCAAAGATTATTACTAATATAAAGAATGCATTCAAAGAATTCAAACTTACTGAGGCACAAAAAGAAAAAGCAATAGAAAGAGTTGTTGAAATATATAAGAAAAGCTGCTATGAGCCTGGCGAAGCAATAGGTGTCGTGGCTGCCCAAAGTATTTCCGAACCAGCAACCCAAATGACCATGCGTACATATCACGTTGCAGGTGCTGCAGAAATAAGAGTGACGTTAGGTTTGCCTAGATTAGTTGAGATATTTGACGCTAGAAGGTCTCCCAAGACACCGACAATGACTGTTTACTTGCAAAAAAGTTATAACACCGTGAACAAGGCACAGAAGGTTGCCTCAGAGATTCAGGAAACAAGACTAAAAGATTTGTCAATTGAACCTGCTGTCGACTTGTTAAACATGCAGATTGAAATTCCACTAGATTCTAGCTCTTTGAAAGAAAGGGAATTAAAGGCAAACAAAATTGTTGAAAAGTTGAAGGAAAACTTTAAAGATCTAAACATAAGAGAACTAAAAGATAGCATAGTAATTAAACCTAAGGAAGAAATTTCCATAAAAGTCTTACAAAAGTTAAAGACCAAAATTTTAGATTCACATATTAAAGGAGTGAAAAGTGTTTCTGAGGTAAGGGTTATTCAAAAAGAAGATGAATGGATTATAAACACTTTAGGAAGCAATTTTGCAAAAGTTTTAGAGGTTCATGGAGTTGATACAAAAAGAACAACAACAAACAACATCCATGAAGTACTAAAAGTTCTAGGGGTTGAGGCTGCAAGACAAGCCATTGTTACGGATGCTTATTCTACTATGAAAGAAGGAGGATTAAGTGTTGACATAAGGCATATCATGCTTGTTGCTGACATGATGACAGCTGATGGTGATATCAAGGCAATTGGAAGATATGGTGTAGCTGGTGCAAAGGGCTCTGTCTTAGCAAGAGCAAACTTCGAGGAAACCATCAAGCACTTAACCAGAGCCGCAGTAAAAGCTGAAACAGATAAATTAGAATCCATCATCGAGAACGTAATGATAAATCAAGTCGTCCCAGTCGGAACTGGAATGTTTGATCTAGTTTTTAGGCCACCCAAAAAAGAAAGTAAGTAAATTTATTATTAAAGAATTCTAAATTCTAAGTGTATGAAAAAGAAGTATTATTGGATTATCGATGTACGATAAGTTTAAAAGCATAAAAGTTAAAAAATGATTCTATGATAGATGAACTAAGAAATGCTGTGAACGAGAAAAGAGTTATTATTGGTAGCAAACAAACTATAAAAAATTTAAAATTAAAAAACATTAAACTAGCTGTTTTAGCAAGCAACTGCCCAGATAATATAAAAAAGGATGTTGACTATTATTCGAAATTAACTGGAATAAAGGTTGAAAAGTTTGATGGAACAGCAAAGCAATTAGGAGTGTTTTGCGGTAAACCATTTTCAATTGCAGTTTTGGCGATAAAGTGAGTAAATGAGAAATTTTGACACCGACATGATAAGGATAATAAATGCATTTGAAAGCATAACAGGAACAGAGGTCAGAGACTGCGTATGTTCTGATATAATCTACTTTTTGATTAACCCTGGAAAGATGGCTTTGGCAATTGGAAAGAACGGTCATAACATAAAAATCGCAGAAAAGATGCTTAAAAAACCAATAAAAATTTTTGAATGGTCTGAGGATTGCGAGCAGTTTATTAAGAATATGATTCCGTCTGCTCAAAAAATTGATATAAGTGGAGACAAGGTTACTATATCGATTGAAATAGAAAGCAGGGGAATGGTTATTGGAAAGAAAGGATGTACCATAAAGGTTATAAGAGAATTCTTAGAAAGAAACAGCAATATTAAAGATTTAAAAATTCTATGAAGAAAGGTTTGAAAAAGCTGTAAATTAAAATAATTAATACAAGATAAGTTATAATTCTTACAATTTGTTTTGATCTTTTCTTAGCATATCTGTCTGTTATTGCCTGAATTATAAGTCCTCCGTCTAATGGATATATTGGTAAAATATTAACTATCCCAACTGCTAGAGAGAATAAAGAAATCATGGTTAAAAGTGGAATTAAAACTCCTAAGAAAAATTCTGGGTTAATTCTAAACAAAGGAGCATATGTTATTCCCATGTAAGTAGAATTTGTTTTTTCATTAAACCCTAATTTTACATTGTAAGTATCTCCATCAGATTTTACCATCACGTTATCATTCGGCTTTGCATTTCCTAGTTCGTCATGAAGATAGCTTGAGCCGTTTAAATACTCTGTATAAGTTGGCACTATTTTCTTTCCATTAATTTCTGTTAGCATCATTCCTGGTTTTAATCCAGCCAAGTCTGCTGGAGCTCCTTCTGTCACATTCAACAGTTTGATTCCTGGAGAAACTGACAGGGGCCAAATCAAGTACAGAGTTAGATAAAAAATTAAGAATGAAACTAAAAAGTTTGCAAAGGATCCCATTGAAAAAATCCTAAGCTTGGATAATACTTTTGCTTTTTTTACTTCCTTCTCATCAGGCTCAACAAAAGCTCCTGGAAATATTGCTAACAACAGCAAGCCGACTGATTTTAGCTTGATTTTTTCTGCCCTTGCCATTATACCATGGAAAAGCTCGTGAGGAACAAGTATTGAAAATATAGTTATTATCCAAAACCAGAATGGTATCAGAATATAACCAGGCCCAGACGAGCCTATTGCTGACGGTGTTGGTAAAACAAACTGCACGGTAGGTTGAGTTGTAAAAAGTATATAGACCCCCTGAATCATGTAAAAGAGACAAATTACTATGGCTATTGTTCCTACAATCTTCCAGAAGAGCGGAGATTTCTTTGCTATCTTATCTATTATGTCTCTAAATCTCTTTGTTCTTTTCATTACAAGAATATACTTGATTTCTAAATTTTTTCTATCCCTGTATATTAATATTCCTAAAAAAGCAAAGAATACTATTACAGACATCGAATAGAGGTCAATCATAACTCTTTTTTATTATAGCATATATAAATATTTTATAAAACTATGTGGTTTTATGGCAGATGAAATTCAGCTAAAGGAATTGGAAGAAATAAGGAAAATGGGTTTTGATCCTTATCCCTACAAGTTTGATAGAACCCATCGTATAAACGAAGTAATAGAAAAATATTCAAAAATCAAACCAGGAGAAAAAATAGAGAATGTTAAAATTTCAGTAGCTGGAAGAATAAAATCAAAAAGGCACCATGGCAAACTTAGTTTTGCTCACATAGAAGATTTTTCTGGTTCAATTCAAGCATTCGTTGGTGCTGATAATGTTTCTGAAAAAGAATACGAACTACTCTCTAAATTAAACATTGGAGACATAATTGGAGTAGAAGGTGGGATAATAAAGACTGTCAAAGGTGAGTTAAGCATTTTAGTTAAGAAATTAACTTTATTATCAAAGGCGGTTAGAACTTTGCCTTCTCAATGGTATGGATTAAAGGATGTTGAGATAAGGTATAGACAAAGGTATTTGGATTTGATAATGAATGAAGAATCTAGAAAAATATTTGTCATGAGAACAAACATAATTTCTGCTATAAGAGAATTTCTAGATTCAAAGGGATTCATAGAAGTTGAAACTCCTATTTTGCAGCCGATATATGGAGGAGCTGCAGCCAAACCATTTAAGACAATGTTAAATGAACTAAAAATGGAAGTTTTTCTTAGAACTGCCGATGAGCTGTATTTGAAGAGACTGATAGTAGGCGGATTTGATGCTGTTTATGAAATATCAAAAGACTTTAGAAACGAGTCGATAGACATGAAGCATAACCCAGAGTTTACCATGCTAGAACTTTACAAGTCTTATCTTGACTATAACGGAATAATGGACCTTTTTGAAGAAATGGTAAGCTTTGTTGCTAAAAAAGTTTTGGGAACAACCAAGATAGAATATCAAGGCCATAAGATTGACCTATCAAAATGGGAAAGGCTTCCTATTATTGATGCCATTAAAAAATATCTTAACGAAGATGTCAGTAAAATGGATTTAGAAAAACTAAGAAAAACTGCAGGCAAGCTTAAAATAGAAATTTCTGACGAAATAACAAAGGGAGAAATAATAGCTGCACTGTTTGAAAGCTTTGATAAGAAAATAATTGAACCAACCTTTATCACAGATTATCCAAAAGAAACAACACCTCTATGCAAACTAAAAAGAGGCAATCCAGATTTTATAGAAAGATTTGAGCCATTTGCTTGTGGATTGGAGCTGGGTAATGCTTATTCTGAATTAAATGACCCGATAGAACAGAAGAAACTTCTAGAAGAACAAGTTAAAATTAGAAAAAAGGTTGAAGAACCATGGACAGAAGCCTTGGATGAAGACTTTATCAGAGCTTTGGAATATGGCATGCCGCCATTGGGAGGACTTGGTGTTGGCATTGACAGATTAGTTATGCTTTTTACAAACACTGCTTCTATAAAGGATGTGATTTTGTTTCCCTTCATGAAGCCTGAATAATCATCTACCAAACTTGCGCTCTTGCTCCCAGAACCATTTTAAAATCTTTTCAAACTCCTTTCTAGAAAAGTCTGGCCATAACGTGTCTGTGAAGTATATCTCGGCATAGGCTGCTTGATACAAAAGAAAATTGCTCAATCTTTTTTGGCCACCTGTTCTTATTATCAAGTCAACAGGCTTATTTATCATCAAGTATTTTATTAAGGCATCCCTTAAAGGCGGTATTGCCTTTACTCCAGCCTTAGCGACTTTTTTAATTGAGCTTAATATCTCTGATTGAGCACCGTAAGCAATCAAAATATTAAGGACGCTTTTTGTGTAATTTTCAGTAGTTTTCATTACATATCCTGAGAGATGCTTAAAGTCTGGTCTCCAAAAGCTTTCTTCACCTATAATATTTATTTTAACGTTATTATCTCTGATTTTTTTAGATGTAAGTAGTTTTTTAAGTTCTCTCTTATAAATAATCCAAAGCTTATTTAATTCCTTTTCATCTCTCTGCAAATTTTCAGTTGATAAAGCGTATACGCTAACCATCTTTATTTCAGGATGTTCCAATACCCAGTCCATAAGTTGTTCCATCTTCTTTGCTCCAGCATAATGGCCGTACCACTCTGGCTTGCTCCTCTTGCGAGCCCAGCGCCTATTGCCGTCTGGAATTAAGGCTATATGTATGTCACGTTTGTTCAAAGAAACATCATCTGTCATGCTAATCAAATTATGGTTTATCTATTTAAATTTCTTTTGTAAATAAACATTTATTATCTAAAGAATTTATAAAGAATAATATGGATAGTTTGTTTCATTTTTTGTTTCCAATTATTGCTGCTTTGGCGGCTAAAGTTCATGTTAAGCACACGCTAAGGAATGTTATAATCTTGGGCATTCTAAGCGTTTCATTAGACTTGGACCATTTCATAGGAGCGGGATTTGATAGGGCATTACTGCATAATGTATTTGTAACAATACTCTTTCCGTTGATTTTAATATTTTTTGCTTTTAGCTTGAAGACAAGTGTATACACAAAGAGCTTTTCGATACTTTTACTAATTTTCCTGTCTAGTCATTTGTTTCTGGACATTTTCGGTGAAGGAGTTGCAATTTTCTATCCCATTTCTGACAATTACTATTCAATCAATTTTAATTTGTCTGTACCAGTAGTTAGCAACTTTGCTGTTGAAGGTTCTATAGTATCCTCTTTTGGAATTGGATTGCTTGCGTATTTCATCATTATAATATTACCTTGCTTATTTTTGGATGATATAATAGAAGTTATGGAGAAAAAGCACGAAGGTTTTAGAAAGGCTATTAAAGACTTAATTAAATAAACAAGCAGCTCCTCCTTTAAAATATTCTAGTACATCTTTAGATGATGCGGAGGGCAGGATTTGAACCTGCGAAGGGACTAACCCATAGGCTTTTTGCTGACTAAATCCTCAAGCCTACTGAATTGACCATGCTATCAGACCTCCGCTTGTAAAGCCTTCAAAAGTTTCAATTTCTTATTCTTATCCCCAAAATTTATATTTCTGTAGAAAGATATAAAATGCTTTTTCTCTATGTCAAATCTATGACATATACTAATACTACCATCTTTTCTAATATTCATCTTTCCAGTTCTAATTGGAGAAGTATGAATGCCGAAATTCTCTAGCATGTCTCTAATTTGATCAAGATACATTATCCCATTGTCTTCTAGAATTGATGACTTGTATTGTTCTATTGTTATTCTCCATCTTTTGTTATTGTATATTCTCGTGACATATATACAAGCTTCGCAATCGAATAATGCTTTCAGATACGCCTTTCTAACATTCTTTGTACCATTCCTTATCCAATCAGGTACTAGAAAAACACTATTTGTCTTGTTCCCAACAGGAGTACCTATTGATTTCAGAAATTCAGCGACTTTTTTAGAAGAAAAACAGACATAATATCTTGAGGTGTAAGCCTTGCCAGTATAGATGGGCCTTCTTATTCTGCCATTTAATTTGAACATATTTTCAAAACATTTCTTAAACTTATCAACTTTCTTATATTGTTTTGAATAGAAGAATATAATGCCTCTTTTGCCATCACATTGAAGATGACCGTCTCCAGTTATATTGCCTACAATAGCGGCTAAAACTTCCTTTTTCACGACAGCATAATAAGCTGGAAAGACTTAAAGTTGATTCACCACTGAGGAGAGTAAAAGTATAAGAAAAATATTTTTTAGAACAATATAAATGTAATTTTCACATAGCTTTCAGATGCTCAGGCTTTGTCATTATTATCTTTGCCTTGTTTCCATCCTTTATTTCAACCAAATAAGCTCTGCCTCTTTTTTCAACAATCTTTCCTGCCAATCCTTGGAATCTTTTAAACGGCATTGTTTCTGAAGAAGAAATTATATCAATTACGACTCTATCGCCGATATTGAACTGTTTTATAAACCTATTTACAGGAACTCTTTCGGTTCTTCTAAACTTTTCTCTAGTCCTTCTACGAGGACCGTGAGATTTTACAACCATACAATCACATAAGCATTATGCTTATAAATTTATAAATTCTTTGGTCTCTCAATTTTTATAACATCCAGATTCTTAGGTTTTGTTTCAATACCAAGCACTTCCGCTACAGAGGGCTTTGTTCTTCCATCGTCTCCTGTAACCAGCTCTTTGACATAAAGGCCTGCATTTGTTTTAATAGTAAGTTCTATAGTTTTCTTGTTTATTTGCCTGTATCTCAAACTTTTGACCAGCCTCTTTCTTATCAAATCTGCTCTCCTATGTGAAACCCTTATAGGAGTTCTTTGATGTATCAAACCGACTAGACTTTTTAGTTTTTTTAGTTCATTTTTCTCTACTGGGTTGTTGAATTTAACGACCAGCCTATAGGTCTTATCTCCCATCTCAGACTTAATTCTTCTAACAGTAAATTTATCAGCAATTTTCAGTAGCTTTATTTTAATCTTTTTACCTTTATTTATTTGACTTTCAATTTTTCTAAAATTAAAATTTCTAATCTTTGGTTCTGTTATTTCAATTACAAAAGGTCTCCAGTCTAAGCATCTAGCATTAACATCTTCTCTGCCATAGCCGTGCATTGAATTGTTTTTACCATTTGTAACTCTCATAATTGGTTTTGCAATTATTTCTTGAATAGAAGTCTTATATTTACCAGGAGTTCCCCACTTACATTGAGGAATATTTCTTACAAACTTTTTATAATATCCAAGAACAAACAATGAATTTATTTTTATTTCAATATCCTTTTTTTCCAAGTTTAAAAGTATTACTATATTTGGATTCTTAAAGTTAACAGGTTTTTTAACAATATTCCATATTTTCTTTCCTAGCTCCCTGTTTATTTCTGATTTTATCGATTCGACATAATCTATTCCTGTGATTTCCCATAACTTTTCTTCTTTTTCTAAAATTTCCGGAGGTATTATTGATCCAACTAAGAAATTGTTAAACTCTATATCCTTTAGCTTTTTGATTGCCTTCTTAGCATATTCCTCCAAGTCTTCAAACAAGTTATTGCATAAGAAGCAATTTTCTGGTTTTGTTGGAGAAAATTCTTTGTTGATTCTAAACTTAAAACCATAAAAGTTGCTCGAGTTGATTTTCGAATAATCTATAGCTTTGCTATCAATCATCATAGCTATTAATGCTCTAAGAAATTTTCCTCTTTCCTCGTTTGTATAACCTGATAACAAACCAGAGTAAAATCTTCCAAGGCAATGATTGCAAAGTAGTTTTTCTAAAATCTTTATTGTTTTTTCAATCAATTCCATTTTTATCACAAACCCAATTAATAATAGATATGCAAGAGCTAGCAAGATAAACATTCTTGCCAAGCGAGATTTTCTCACCGTTTCTTAAAGCAAATTTCTCTTCATTGCTAGAAAGTCCGATTTGATCTCCAAGTATAAAGATTGGATTTTTATCTATTTTTATATTTTCTATAAACTCTCCCTTTTCATGCAAAACATAATTTTTTCCGTTAAGCTCTGTTAAGACTTCTTGAAAACTTTTTCTAGCAACCTTAGTAGCATCAATCTCAAGCCATTCTTTTCCGAATTTCATGGATAAAATCTTTTTAATCCACTTTGCATTGGTTACTTCATCAACATAAACCTTTGATAATTTTGAGCCCTGAAAGCATATTGTTACCGGTGGTCTAGGCGGACCGTTCAGAACTACAAATATTCTAGTGTCTTCTCTGACATTGTGTGATAGCCATAAAGCAGATGAAATACAGCGACAGACCAAATCCATTCTTCCAGCATTTATCAAATCATCTAGTTTGAAATTGCTATCAGTCCTAGCCTTTCTTGCATAAAGAACAAAAATCCTCATTATCAAAAACCTTTAAATCTCTTTGCAAACTTGGCAAGCAATCCTCTTTTCCCTCCGCCAGAAAACATCTTAACCATTTTTTTTGTTTGTTCGTAATATTTTAGCAAGTCTCTTACGTCTGATTCGCCAACTCCTGCACCTTTTGCTATTCTCTTAATTCTTGTTGCATCAATTATCTGAGGAGTTTCTCTTTCTTCCTTTGTCATTGATTGGATTATTATAGACCATTTCTTCATTTTTTCCTCCTGTTTATCCATATCAAATTCCTTTGGAATTTTTACAGGAAGACCAGGCATCATTCCCATTACAGATTTTAAAGAGCCCATTTTTTTCATTGATTGTAATTGCTCCAGAAATTCGTTCATGGTAAATTTTCCTTCCATTATTTTCTCTGCAGTCTCTGGCTTGAATTCTGCCTCCTTCGCCTTTTCTAACAAGCCTTCTATGTCTCCAAAGCCGATGAGTCTTGATATGAATCTCTCTGGATCAAAGACTTCTATTGCCTCTATCTTTTCACCAGTGCCAATGAATTTTATGGGTGCTCCGGTGATTGCACAGGAAGTTATCGCACCGCCGCCTCTGGCTGTTCCGTCCATCTTAGTTAGAAAGATTCCGGTTATACCAACGAGTTTTTTGAAACCTTCTGCTTGCTGTCCTGCTGCCTGTCCTAAGTCTGCTGGTACTGTTAATAAAACTTCATCTGGCTTTACAAATTCTCCAAGTCTTTTCAATTCATCTGCTAATTCCTTATCTAACGAGCTTCTACCAGAAGCATCAAATATTAAAATATCATATTTCTTGAACTTTTCTATTCCGTTTTTAGAAATTTCTATTGGGTTTTTTATATCCTTAGGCGCATAACAAGGAACATTGATTTGTGATGATAACTGCATTAGTTGGTCCATTGCAGCTGGTCTATGGACGTCGCAACCAATCAAGGCTGGCCTTAAACCCTTTTTCTGATAAAACTTTGCAAGCTTGCCTATGCTTGTCGTTTTACCAGAACCAAACAAACCAACAAACATTATCTTTCCCGGCTTCAAACTAAGCTCAGATTTCTTTCCAACAAGTTTTACCAATTCATCATAAACTATTTTTATTACATGCTCTTTTGCCGTCATTCCGCCAGAAGGCTTTTCATTTAAAGCCCTATCTTTTATTCTTTCTGTCAAATCAGAAGCAAGTTTAACATCAACATCTGATGCTAGCAAAGTTTTCTGAATATCTCTAGACAGCTCATCTAAAACATTCTTATCAATATAGCCTGCTCCTGTTATTTTCCTTAGAGCTTCCTTTAGTCCTTCGCTAAGCTTTTCAAGCATAAGAAGAATTAGGATTTTTAAAGTTTATTAAATTAACGAGAGCTCATACCTGCGGTCACACCAGACTGAGTATCTACAGCCATTTGAAAGAATGAAAATATTCCGCCTGTTTGATCTGGTTCATGAACGCAGCCAGAATAAATATAATAAAAATCGTCTGAATTAGAAATTGTATTTTTTAATGGTAAAAGACGACCATAGGAAAATCCTTTTATTGTTTTTACAAGAGCTTCCATCGTATTGCTATCGCAGTCATCTATTACTTTCAAATAATTATCAAAAAGTCCAGGTTTTGATTTTATTACATCAATCCTTTCCTTTAGCTTTGAACATTCTATATAATTTTGAGACTGAATAATATGAACCACATAAAGAACATTCTCCTTAATCCCACCTTCGCAATTAAGAGTATATTTGGTTTCTAGATTATCAACTGAATCGATAGCACCTTGCCATGTGCTTACAGTCGTTGGTTGTGGTTCGCTTTTATCGCAGGCACCATCATTATTTTGGTCTAGACAACACTGACCATCATATTTTATGAATGGAGCATTGCAAACTATTTCATTTTGCTTATTCATTACAACATAAGTAGCTACCAAAAGCATTGCTAAAATCAGTATAATTGCCCATTTCATAATAAGAATTAAATTGATGCGTATTTATCAATTTCCCTGCAATTATTTAATATGAAGGTTGTGGGCATAGACCTTGCCGGAAAGGCCGAAAATCCTACTGGCTTTTGCCTTCTAGATGAAACCGGCGCTAAGACAAAACTACTTTTCTCAGACATGGAAATATTAAAAGAGATAGAAGAAACTAAACCTGATTGTATTGCGATAGATGCTCCATTCTGGCTTCCTCAAGTTGGAATTTGGAGGTCTTCTGATGAAAAATTATTAAAGAGAGGTTTCCAGCCTATATCACCTGCCTTTCCTACTATGAGATTGCTCGTCCTGCGTGCTTCTCATCTTGTAAAAGTCTTAAGAGAAAGAGGTTACAAAGTCATTGAAGTCTTTTCAAGCGCATCGGAAAAAGTTCTCGGTTTGTCAAAGGAACCTAGAAAGAATAAGGATGAATATGACGCATTGCTTTGCGCCTTAACAGCTAAAGCATACTTGGAAGGAAAGTATGAAGATTTGGATGGAATAATAATTCCTAAATAACTTATCCTATAATCATAACAAGGTTTGTTAAGATTATGATTTAAGTCGTAATTCCACTTTGTTTCACACTTTTAGAAAGTATCTCTATTGATTTATCGATTTTCCTTACTTGCCTAGCATAATAATCTCGATAAGATTTAGGACCTGTCCCTTTTACAGGTCCTTCATTAAGTTCTCTTTCTGATTTCAGGTATGCTAAAAGTGTTGCTGATAAATCCTCAGCAGCTTGTTCATTAAAACCGATTTCCTTCAAGTCAAGATTGAAAGGCCCTCCTCGACTTATATCTTCTTTTGCATTTAATATTATTACTGCTTGACCTTTGTGCGCTACAATTGTTTCAAGCCCACGAAAAATACTATGACCACCATATTCATTTTCTTTACCATACCTTTCAGAATTTACTTCATAACCTAATTCTTTTAGATTATCTTTAAATTTCTCCAAAAATTCTCCTTTATGTTCTCCTATGAATAGCAATGGAAGTTCAACTTTGTGTGTTAATTGATATGGTCTGAACATAAAAGATTGTTAGATAACAAAACATTTAAATCTATAATCTTATTACCCAGCAATAAAATTATCCTTTATACTTTAATAACTCCTAGATAACTATCTCAAGTAAGGATAATAACTTTCTCCTTGCTCATAAGGAAGTTCTATTTTATTTACTTCACTCATGTTGTCCAAACTATTCATCTTTATCATTTTATCTGAAACCGTATACAAGACTCCGTCTATGTACAAAGATCTTTTGACATCAAAAGGTGAGCTGTAATAATAACCACTCTTGATTAAGTCGCTATCATTCTCTAGATGAGTTATCCTTCCCTTAAAGACGAAACCATTTTCTAGTGTCAAATCAAAAACATAAGCACCTTGCCAAACATACTCACCATAAGTATTCGGCTGAACTCCTTGCGGATACTTTTGTTCATCTATCTCAGCAACTAAAACAGGAATCACCAACAAGTTCTTCGATTTGCTAAACAAGAATGCCTTATGGTCATGCAAAGCATATGAGTCAGTTCCTCTGTCACCGATGTTATACTTCGAAACTTCCTTTGGATGCTCGACGTCGCTAACGTCGAACAAAGATATTTTTATTCCTTGATACCAAGCAAAGGTTCCTTCCTCTGCTTCTACTGTCTCCTTTCCTATTCCTATAATATGATTTTCATCATAAGGATGCAGATAATCCGAGTAGCCAGGTATTTTTAGTTTACCAAGCATTTTTGGATTGGTCGGTTCTTTCAAGTCTATTACAAACAGAGGATCGGTTTTTTTGAAGGTCACAAGATAGCATCTGTCTCCTATGAATCTTGCAGAATAGATTTTTTCACCAGGAGCCAAGTCTTCTAGCCTGCCAACAATGGCAAGATTATCGTCCAAAACATAAACGTGATTGGCAGAGGTTGACTCGCCTGTTCTTGAAACTTGGCCAGTTGTGGTCGCTATTCTGAAATAGTTGTTATATTCATCCATTGAAAACTGATTTAAAACATTTCCTGGAACCTCTCCTTGTGCCTTGTATTCTATCTTTCCGTCTTTTATTGCTATCTTATGGACAACTGTTTTTTCAGTTTCTTTAGCAATATCGCTTTGATACTTTATCATTTTTTCTTGAACAATTTTTTCAAAACTAGTTCTTTCTT
>Ga0315282_10002626_pt1 | contig 32811 bp, 20 predicted proteins | sample YL17G07_20_MG_FD_203693 | JGI IMG/M metagenome (GOLD analysis project Ga0315282, IMG submission 203693) | Sediment microbial communities from Yellowstone Lake, YNP, Wyoming, USA - YL17G07_20 | ecosystem: Environmental > Aquatic > Freshwater > Lake > Sediment | place: USA: Wyoming | collected...
GAGGGTATCGAATCCTGCTAATCATCAGAACAGCTATACCAAGCATTAAAACGGGCAGGGCATAAACGATAGCGTTTTCACAAACGCTGTAGGCGTAGGCACTCTTGCTGGAAAGCTCGGGCAACTCCTCCTGATGGAAAATGACAAGGCTGACGATGACACCAGCGGCGGCCGGCGTGGGAAGACCCATAAAGCTCATGTGTGAGGACTCATCCTCTTCATTTTCAACGTTGAACCTCGCCAATCGAATGGCGGCACAGCTCAAATACGCAGCGGCTGCCACCCAGACGAAACGCTGCAGGAAACTCTCAAGGACGGCATTAGATTCCGCCAGGCCGGTTAGCTTGACTTCGAGGACCTTCAGCATCAAAAAGGCAGGAGCAACACCAAAACTAACAATATCACAGAGGCTGTCGAGCTGACCACCGAAACTGGAGGTGGTCTTACTCATTCTTGCCAGCCGCCCGTCGAGCATATCCGCTATCATAGCCAGCAGTATCATATAACCGGCCATTGCGAAATATGGCAGCTGCAGCCTGTGATATGAAAACCCATTGCTACCGGCGACAGCTCCTTTGCTGGCAAACGCAATGGCGGCAAAGCCGCAGACTCCGTTAAGAATCGTTACCAGCGAAGGCAAAATCGTGATGTAGTTTAACCTCTGCCTTCGCACTCGACGCAACAAACTTTCCTTGGCTGCCTCAGTTCTGAACCTTGCCATTGTTCGTATCCTGCATTTCGTATTTTACAAGCGGCGTCAGGCCCGCCTTCACTTTGTCACCCACCCTGACCAGAACTTTCATATTTCCAGAGGCGGCAAAGTAAAGCTCCGTTCTTGAGCCAAACTTTATCATACCGAACTTCTCACCGCCAGATAATTTTTGACCCTCCCGGACACCGCAAACGATACGGCGTGCGATGGCTCCGCTTATCTGGCGGACAATAAGTCTGTCTTTAGGGTACTCGGTTCTGCACAAATCCAGTTCATTGGACTCATTGACCTTGGCAGAACAAGCCCTGGCGGCGTTTTTGTATTTGCCGGGCCTGTACGTAATCTTTTCAACCGTAACGCTGCAGGGGGCACGATTGATATGCGCGTCGAAAATGCTCAGGAATATCCCTATCTTAAGGGCGGGCCCGCCGATAAAGCCGTTTTCCTCGACGGTCTCAATGTCGGTTATCCTGCCGTCAGCAGGAGCCAACAGTAGCCTTTCGTCAACGGGAGAAATTCTGTAAGGGTCGCGAAAGAACGACAAAATCCATATTAGGATAGCAGCAAAACCTGCTTCTATCGAGATGATAACCCAGATGCTTAAACGAGGGACGAGCAACGAGAGATGAGCGACGATAATCATCGCCGCGAGCATTATCGCAGGGAAGATAATCATCTGTGGCCAGCCGTATTTAGTCAGCGCAAATCTCACGACAAATATAATACCCATAGGCCGACACCTCGGCAAGAAATGTATTGCCGAAAAAACAACAGGCCACAGGGTAATCCTGCAGCCCACTATTTGTCTTTCTCATCCCTGTCAGGGATTTCGTTTTGCGTTTTACGTTATGGCTTTGCGTTTTTAGTTTTTAGCTTTTCGCTCTCTTGTAGCCCCCAAGCTTGCCCTCGAAATTCGTAGTCGGGGGTCTCTAATTCGCTAATTAACTAATTCACTACTCTGCTTTGTCTTTGCGAGGCAGGTCAAACTAAGATAGAAAACAAGCTTTTTTCGGTTCGCCGGGAAAACGCCTGATGTTACATTGCATCTTCAATCACCATCGTATCGAAGACTTCCGCGGCCTTGTCGTTATCCTTCGCTGAGAAGACAATGGTCATCTTTTCCCCCGCCAGCGAACTTGTTCCGTAGACATACTGAAGGTCGATGGCATGTTGCCGGAACTTCGCGGCCACTGCGGACAAAGAACCCGGACGATTCCACACGTGTATCACAATCACCTCCGTCTCCACCACCCGGTATCCTTTTTTCTCCAATGCATTTTTTGCCTTCTCATTGTCGTTCGTCAGAAGGTGAAAAGCGGCCACGTCGCCGGCCGTATAGGCGCAGACATTCTCAATGTTCACTCCATTGTCTGCCACCACACCTGTGACCTCGGCGAGCGTTCCCGTCTCGTTCTGCGTGACAACCGTGAGTTGTTTTTCTTTCGTCACCTTTTCCATGTCTTCACCTCTCGCTTTAAAAACCTGTCCTTGTTGGAAACCAGGGACAGCCGCCCATTTTATGCCCTTTATCTTTTTACTTATATATTGCCCCCAATCCTACACAAACCCTCCCCTTTTTCAACAGCAAAATTCACCATGTTTTTGGAGTTTGTCCTGAGCTTGCCTGCGGTGAGCATTGTCGAACAGTCGAAGGAGTCGAACTATCGAAGGCCCCAATCCCACCACACCAAACTCCCTCACTCAAAAACTATGATTCCTACGGCACTCCATAAGTATATACGCATATACTTATATACTGTCTAAAAACCTTCCAGCGTAAGCCGTCCCAAAGCGTAGTGTCTTCGTGGTAAAAAAAACCGCGTCCTCCGTCCTGTCCGCCGACTCGTCCGGCGTAGCGTAAGCGAAGTCGGAAGCTTTAGCGAAGGCGGATTTATTGCGCAGGTTACAGAGCGGCGACAGTTATGGAGCGGTAAATTCCATTTAGCCCATCGGCCTGCCGATTTCCGGCAGCGGCTCCCGCACGGCAGCCGCTGAATCGACCGGCAGCCACAATCATTTTGGGGCAGGCGTGATGGTCTCCCAGATTAAACATGAGCCATCCTTTCTGTCCGGCAGCGGGCCGGGATGATCAGCGGTAATCGCATGGTTTTCCGGATTGATCCGAATATGACGGTGTGTAATAAGCGAAAGCAACATCAGGTCTCCATAGACATTTTCCGTCCATTGGAAGGTTTCCGCGTCGGTGGGTTGGCCTGTTTTCAATGTGACCTGTCCCTTGTTGCCGGGCGCCGTTACAGAAACAAATCCATTGCCGCACTGCAGGGCAACGCGTCCTAAGCCGCGGTCAATGACTTTGAATTGGCTCGCGGAGCTTTTGACTAACGGATCTTTCGCTGAGACAGCAGTTAAAACACCATCTTTTGATACCAAGACGGAATCTCCACCAAAAGTTGACAGCATAATCGTCTGACCAAAAGGAATCGGTCTCATAAATCCCTTAGGATAGACTTCATCCACCGTAAATTTATCGAAATCCGCATAACCGCCGGGGCCGCCCTCATTATTATAATGAAACAGAGAATAACGAATTCCCTGAAAGGTCCTGAGTTGAAAAATCATCGTAAATTCATCACCGAATTTTTCGAACTTTTCTCCATCAATGCTGTAACTGAACCGCGCCTTTTCCGTAAGGAAATCACAATGAGCCCGCAGCCATATCTGTGTCCCTTTAAATGGTGTACTTAATGTCTTGCCGGTAAACTGGTCAAACTGTTCAATGCTCAAGCCATCGGCCTTTCGACTCACGCCTATCCACGCATACGGAGCATTCATCAGCGCCAGCCCCGCTACGTCACCTACCTGCATCCCATTGACATCAATGACAACTGTGGGTATTGATACCGGGCCGATAGAGCGTTGTGTCAGTGTATTGCGTGCTGACCAAAGGTCTGCCGAAGGCAATGAGTGCAGCCGGAGAAATCCGGGACGTTCTGACAATGACCATTTGCTATCATCTGGCAGATGATTCCATTGCCAGATGGGTTTGAGTTTAGAGCCGGAGAAATCGTCGTTGCGTTCGTAGGGCACGCGCGGCTCGCAGACATTCCCGGTATCAGGTTTGACCCAGGTGCGTGGGGTGCGTTTGAGATTGCCCGGCAGGCCAAAATAGGGCCAGCCATCCTTCCAGGTAATCGGTGAAAGGCAGGTCAGCCGACCGAGACAATTATAATCCATCATTGAAAAGCCCCACCACTTGCCGGTCTTCGTATCAACAATACCGCCCTGATGCATCGACATCCGCCCGCCGTCTCTCGTATTCGGCAAAATCACATTAAACGGCGGCGCTGCACGGCCGCGAAGCCGATGGCCTTCAGCCAGACCAAAATCTTCATCAGCACTGATTGCAGGATTTACTTCATAAGGCCCTTGCGGCTTATCACTCCGCGCACATGCCATCCGCATACGCCCGGCCCAACATGCACTTGTAATCAGGTATTTGCCATTGATTTTGTAAAAATGAGACCCTTCGCCCATACCCGCGTCTTTTTCAATAATGATTCGTTCGCTGCCGGGAATTATATCCGTCAGCTCATTATTGAGCTGGGCGAAATTAATTGCCTGATATCCCCAGACAACGTAAACCTTCCCGTCATCGTCGAACAAAACCGACAGGTCATGAAACGAACGCTTCATCGCGGTGCGCGTCCATGGGCCGGCGGGATTTTTGGCACGAAACATCTGTGTTGTTTGCCCGTTGATATTGCTAAAAATGTAGTAGGTCCCATCGTGATAGCGAAAACACGGGGCCCAGATACCCTGACCGTATATACCTCGTCCCCCTTCCAGCCGAAATTCCGGACCAAGATCCAGCCGGTCAAACGCATAACAAAGAAACTCCCAATTAACCATATCCCTGGAATGCAGAACCGCCAATCCCGGCATGCTATGCATCGTCGTGCCTGTAAGGTAGTAGTCGTCGCCGACCCGTATCATGTCCGGGTCTGAAAATTCCTCATAGAACAGCGGATTCGTGAACGTTCCGTTGCCGTTGTCCGCAATCCGCGGGATAGTTTCCGTTGTAAAAACAAAAAAACTGACAATAATAAAGAGTGTCTTTCGAGCGTAATTCAGCATCTTCAATAGTGTCCTATCTTTGAATAACTAATGCTTCGACCAACATATTTAAGAAACGTTCACTGTCGTACAGCTATGGATTGGAATATTCAATATTAATGATTTCTGCCTCTTACAGGCCGGCGTCATTTGACACGCAAACGCCATATACGGCCATCGCGAAGTCGCACTTGTTTGATTTCTCCTCAATCACGGCGCGATCGCAGTAGGCAGCGCCGCCTTGGTAAGTGTCTTTATTGGTCCGGCGCCAGAAAAGCGGAGCCGACTTACGGATGCCCTGAAGCTCAAAAGCATAAATATGTCCCGCCTTCAAAATGACTTGATTGGAGCCAAAAAAATCAAAAAGGAGCAATCCAGGCGCCTGTGGTATGTAGGCAATCTGCAAACCTTTGCCGGAGCCGAACAAGTTCGTTTCCGCAGAATACGAGTTGGGAGACAAAGCATCCTGCGATACGAGGTCGTAAAGAGCGAGGGTTACGGTATTACCGGCTCCGGTGCCGAATCCATCTCCGGCGAAAAGGCTGATGCGATGGAGTTTCGAATCTTCGGCGATCGTGAATGTCTGGCCAATGTTTGTGACTCCTGCGGCTTGATTGAAACTAACTCCCTCGGTAGCGGTGTAATAGGGATTTGTCGTTGTGCTTAAGATGGGACTACCGGGCCAGTTCGTTGGATCGTAACCGGCATCTTGCGTCACGGTCAATCCGGCAGAGGTGACATTTGCAGCGTCTGACGGATTCTCCTGGCACACGGCTTCGGATGCGGTATTTGCCTTCGGCGGAACAGTGACGCCTTCGAGCGTTTGTTTGATCGGCTGAATGGTTCCGTCCGGGTTGTAATACAGGTATTCCAAACAAACGCTGCGCCGGCCAATTGCGCCTTTTTCTCCGTTCAAAGTGAGAACGGCATTGTGGTAGAAGAAATACCATTGGCCGTGGTATCCGATGATGCCCGGATGAATGGTGTAGCTGTTCTTCGCCTGGTCCGTGATGATTCCACGATAAGTCCACGGGCCGGTAATCTTGGGGGCGGTCGCGTAGCAAATTTTCTCCCACATGTTCTGATGCGCGAATGCCGCATAAGTGAGGTAATACAGGTTACCGCGTTTATGGAGCCACGGGCCTTCCGTGTAATTGGGCAGGTGAATCTTTTGAATCGGGCCGTCGAATTCAATCATGTTGGGCTTGAGCTTGGCGAGATAACAATTGGGATTGCCCCAAGCCAGCCACGCGGTCCCGTCATCGTCGATAAGAACGGTGGGATCAAAGTCGTCCCATCCATTTGGGCTGGGCGTCGTGTCGTCCCTGACGAGCGCGGAGCCGCGCGCATCCACAAACGGTCCCGTCGGGCTGTCGGACACAGCCACGCCAATCGCCTTGCCGGGATATGTGTTGTCGTGCTGAACGGGAGCGTAGAAATAAAACTTCCCGTTCCGCTCGACGACTTGCCCTGCCCACGCGTCACGCACCGCCCATTTGAAGTCCGTCACCCGCATGATGGGGCCGTGAGGAGTCCAAGTCTTCATGTCTTTGGAAGAGAAGCATAGCCATTCCCACATGGTGAACATTTCATTGCCCTTTGCCTCATCATGACCGGTATAAAGATAAACGGTATCGTTGTAAACCATCGGCGCTGGGTCGGCGGTAAAGATGTCCTTGATGATTGGATTTCCGGCTTCAGCTATGGAATTTGAAGTGGAAATGGCCGGCGTGCTGGTCGCGGAGTGGGATGCCGTTGCGTCGCCGTTATTCGCAACCCGTGGGATAGTTTCCGTTGTAAATACAAAAAAACTGACAATAATAAAGATTGTCTTTCGAGCGTAATTAAGCATTTTCAATAGTGTCCTTTATTCAAATAATTAATATTTCGACGAAAATGACCTTACCACGTTTATTGTACCACTACGGATTGGATTCTCCAGCATTAATGAATCCTGCCTTCACATGCATAACTGTGGAAAATTTTTCACTTTCCCGCCTTATAAATTCCTCCGATCCATCAATGCCAAATTTTTGCTGTTGCGTCCTCTCATGGCGAAGCGAAGATCCTCGACTGCTGCTCACTTTGTCTTCTGTCGGGGGGGTCTCTAATTCGCTAATTAACTAATTCACTACGCTGCTTTGTCATTCCGAGGCCGTTAGGCCGCGGCAATCTCAATTCGTAAATCGTCATTTGTAAATCGTAAATGAATCGCCTTCGGCGATTAGACTTCCACCCCTGCTTGTCTTAATTTTTCCGTCTTTTTCTGTGAGCACGCCTCGCATCGGAACTGCGGAGTAGCATCGCTCTTGTCATAGTTTCTCGTCCTGACTAATCGGTACCCTCGTGCCTCCGTATGGCAGTCGCAGCATATCACCTTTTCCCTGACCTGCCATTGGGCTTCTAATCGCCGCGACGTGAATATGAAATTGTCCACCCAGAAAAATATCAGTCCGCCTATCAGGTTCGCTGCGATTGTCGCATACAGTTTCCCAAGCGATGCCAGCAGCGCCAGTGTCGCCGCCAGTATCGGCGTGCTCAACTGCCACCTCACTAAATATAGCCCATAGCGTTTCAGGTTCACCTTCACTTTTTTCCCTTTCTTTTCGGCTAACCACCCAATCTTTATGTTGGTAGTTTCCTTTTTATTGCGGGGGTCATTCTACTTCATTTAGCCCTGTCATCACAATGGCAGGGTTTATTCCTTTGCGGTCTTACAGAGCCGCGAGCGTAAGCGACCGGTCAATATTCAGGAGGGTCATTGCGAGGCCGTTAGGCCGCGGCAATTGGCACAAAGTGTCATCCCCGAGTGCTGTTCCCTTGGCCAGGAACAGGGGACCAACTACTATCGACCAGCGACTAACGACTAATAGCTATCTCATCAGGGCATTTCATCGGCGCTGCCCAGCCAATTCTTATTGCATAATCCGGCATGGAAAAAGATGAGTCAAATATTAAAATGCAAAGTGCAAAACTACAAAACAAAATTAAAAAAGTATCAGAGAATTTTAATTCACTTCAGAAATGTCTCCCGTCCCTTCCGACCATACTACATAAAAGCAATCGTCACAGACAACAATCGGGGCATAGATAATTCAGCGGCCCAAATGGCACACTTGAGCTGCCGACCTTAATCTTTTCGTGTTGAGTCCACTTTTTACAATTGGTACACATAATTTGAAAACCCATAGGTTCGCAGGTTACCTTGACTAACAGCCCTACACCACCCGGCAGAATATTGTCCGTACCACATCTTTTTCGCAATCCCTGTAGCAACAGGATACGGGCATCGTCCAGTCCTGCCCAGAATTCCGATACGATTGTCAGCTTGGGCTTGCATTGTTTTATCAGTTCTATCGTTCCGCGGTACCCCAAATGATTCTCTTTGAATTCCGCATTGTCCGGGTCTTTGAGTTCCGGAATATTTGGTTGACTCATGTGTGTAACAAGAATATCACAACCCCCTAAATTACCTTCCTTACAAAGCCCAGGAAAATACATAGTGTCACATGAAAAACCGACTGTTAGAACGGGCTTCTTTTCTTTTACACAACTTACTCGATAACCAACTGCATTAGGAACATCTTTCGTGTGTTTGACTTTGAAGCTCTCGATTTTAAAGGGTAAACCAGCCTCTTCATCTAAACTAACCTCATCATGTCGATTAGCATCTACTCGAAATGGAGGTTTACGAAAATCTTTAGGGTCAATAGTCCATTCTTCTGTGCTTCTATCGGTATCATTATCCAATACAAGCCAATACGGTTTAGGTTTCTTTTTTGAACCAGCCCACATTTCATATTTAACATCATCGATACTTTTCAGGTCGTGCATATGGTCCGGATGATTATGGCTAACGAGTACGGCATTAAGCTCTCGCAGATGAAATCTCTGATCATGGAAATTCCTGAGAAAATCGTGTCCTGGATCCACTGCCAATCCCTTCTCATTAAACTTGAGAAAGTATCCTCCGCCGCGGCAAGCACCTTCGCCTCCTAATAACAACGGAACAGCCGACCCCCAACCTTTTAAGATCGCTAGGATTGCCTCATTTTTAGCATCAGCACCTTCAATATATGAGCTCGACTTTTGTTTGTTATAGTTTTCATATACAGACGTTTTCTTCGCAGTAAAGTCATTGATGATTTTATCTTCAACACTAAGTTGCTTATCAGTCGCCGGGGCGGAAGAAGCCGCTTTAATTATTTCCTGGTCTTCCTGACTTAAGTTCTTATTAGGTACATCAAGGCGTGATAGCATAAAGTCTATGGACTTAATTCTATCCCTATCGCCGATTTGTTCGAAGACTTTCTTTGCTTCTAAGAAATCGTCTTTTGCCTTTTTCGGTTCGCCTTTCTGCTTGTAAGTAAAACCACGGCAAAGGAGAGCCCTCGCTTTCTGTTCGGCTGGAGCATCGGGCATTTCAATGACGGTGGTATAGTCGGCTATCGCATCCTCAGTTCTCGGCGGCTTTAAATCGCCATATGCAATACCACGGTTAACGAGAGCCCTTGTCTTCTGTTCGACTGGAACATCAGGCATTTCAATGACGGTGGTATAGTCGGCTATCTCATCTTTTGTTCTCGGCGGCTTTAAATCGCCATATGCAACACCACGGTTAACGAGAGCCAGCGCCTTATGTTCGGCCGGAGCATCGGGCATTTCAATGACGGTGATACAGTCGGCTATTGTATTTTCTGTTCTCGGCGGCTCTAACCGGCAATATGCAACACCACGGTTAACAAGAGCCATCGCCTTCTGTTCGACTGGAACATCAGGCATTTCAATGACGGTGGTATAGTCGGCTATCTCATCTTTTGTTCTCGGCGGCTCTAACTTGCTATATACAAAACCGCGGTTATGAAGAGCCAGCCCTCTTAGTTCAGAGGTAAGTTCAGGGCAATCCAAAAGTGAAGTACTTAATTTGATAGCGATATCGTATTGATCATTCACTAATGCGAGACGCGCTTCAATGAGTCGCACCCAATCCTTCAAACCAAGTTGCTCGGCTTCGGTCCGGAGTTGTTCCAGAACACTACGTTTTTTGTTGTCATCTTCAGATAAATATAGTCGGTTATAGACTTGTCTTATTTGTTGTTCTGCCATTATTCATCATTCCAATCTAAATACTATTCTCTATTCAATAGCGACTATCGACTGGCTGCTACGCAGCCAATTATCCTCCCAAAAGTCCTCAAACACAAGCTGGAAATTTCCTATTGTCCACCCGCCTTCACCCACAAATGCAAAATCCTAACCACCAACCCCGCGATGCTTCTCGTAGCGTAGCGAAGACCCTCGATTGCTGCTCACTCGGTCTTCTGTCGGGAACCCATATTCTAAATTCTTTTCTACATTTACACAATCTTTTTTCGCTTTTCGTTCTTTTCCTGTCCGCTAAACGCCAAATAAAATTCCCGCGAAGCAGTTCCGCAATTTTTATTTTTGATTTTTGATTTTTAATTTTCTTCTTGCCCCCAAAATCGCCTCGAAGTTTACCCGCCTCCGGCGGATTCTTCTGACGATATACGATATACGCAATACGTAACGAGCTGCGCAACCGCTGTGTCTGGTTCTTGAGTCTTTTCGCGTCTTCCGTCCTCCGTCGTCTGTCTTCTGTCATCTGTATTCTGACTTCTGTTTTCTATGAACTATGAACTACGAACAAAAAATTCTCTGTGAACTCGGTGTTCTTCGCGCCCTCCGGCAGCACCAGCAGATAAACCAAAAATACTCGCGCGTTTGATGCTAAAATCCTCTTATTTCGCTCGCGCATTTGTTGCGAAAAACTCTCTGCGCTCTCAGCGTTCTCCGCGGTAAAAAAATCTGTGTCCATTCGTGTGAATTCGTGGTTAATTTTTCTTCGTGGTTTAGTGGCTACCAAAAATTCAATCATTTGCGCGAGGGTCTGGCGCAACCAAACACGCAGGTTTTCCCCGCGCGCTCATTTGCGCGAGGGGGTACTTCAATCATGGTCCAAAACACGTCAATTTTTGTTAATTTTTGTAAATTTCTGTAAATTTCTGTAAATTTTGGTTAATTTTGGTTAATTTTTGTTAATTTTTTTCGCCAACAAGCGCGTTTGATGCGACACCTGCGGTGTCGTTTCCGCACCGCCGTCAGGCGTCCCCAAGCGGAGTCTGGGGCCCGATGTCGTCTCGGAAAACGTGTTCGATTTTGTTCGAATGCCGGTAAAGAAGTCCTTGAGTAATTCCCGATTTTGAATTAAATACCTCTGTATGTCTGAGCAGCAGTCAATCCCGCTTACGAGTATCCAGAAGCTCATCGGCCAGAGGATGCTGAATTCCAAGCACACTAAACCCTGTTTCTACATCGAGTTAAAGGCTGATGTAACTGAGATGATGGCTCTGCGGCCGGGCCTGAAAAAATCATTAGGCTTCAGGATAACAACAAGTGCATTTTATGTCCGCGCCCTGGCGCTGGCCGCCAAGAGATATCCCCTTATGCTCGCAAGACTTACGAGCTATAGCGAAGCCCTCAAAATCCCCGATTCAATCAACGTCGGCTTCGCCGTCAGTGCCCCGCAAGGCCTTGTCGTGCCGGTAGTTAAGCACGCCGACGAAAAAACTCTCGCCGAGATTGCTCGTCTGGAAAAATCGCTTACCGAACTAGCGCTCAGCAATAGACTTACGCCGCAGGACCTCGCCGACCAGACGATAGCATTAAGCAATCTCGGCCCATACGGCATCGATTCTTTTTTGGCGATTGTACCGCCGACCACCAGTACCATATTAGCGGTCGGCAATGTAATAAATGAGGCCGTCCCTATAAATGGCAAGCCAGCGACGCGAAAAATGGTGAGTCTGTCACTGGCTGTTGACCACAGGGTTATAAACGGCGATTATGCCGCTCAGTTTCTGAGCCTTATCAAAGAACTATTGCAAAACCCCCGGCAATTGATTTAGCGGAGCATCGCTGGGCTTTTTGGCAAAAGCGTTAAAAAGTTCGCATCAAACGCGCTTGTTGGCGAAAAAAATTGACAAAAATTGACAAAAATTGACAAAAATTTGCAAAAATTTGCAAAAATTGACAAAAATTGCACGAAATTGACACGTTTTGGACCATGATTGAAGTACCCCCTCGCGCAAATGATCGCGCGGGGAAAACTTGCGTGTTTGGTTGCGCCAGACCCTCGCGCAAATGATTGAATTTCAATTAGCCACAGAGAACACCGAGTTCACAGAGAATTTTTAGTTCGTAGTTCATAGAGAAATTAGACACAGATGAACACAGATTGACACCCCCGACTACGACATTCGAGGGCAGGCAGATTTTTTAAGCCACGAATTGGGACGAATTTACTTTGACGGGAATTGCGGTTTTGGGTATGGTATGGACTGGCCGGTAGAAAATAAGGGAGAATTCTAATTTTTCGGTAGATTAGTAAAGCAGAATGCACAACACCGCAAACAATCATGTTTCAATAACCCGACTGGCTGACTTGCTGGTTGCTACGATAAAACCGAAATTAAGTCGGTTCAAAACCGAAGAGGATTTAAGAATTGCTTTTGAAAAAATTCTTGCCCCCGTATTGGGTGAATTAGGTATTAAATCAGAGCCAAAATATGAAAGGTCTATTTATCACGGACGTGCCGATGCTCTGCATGGACAGGTGGTAATCGAATATGAACCGCCTCAAGCTTTTAGAGCAAAAAAGGGAATACAGCATGCCTTCGACCAGCTTGTTGGTTACATTCAAGGATTATCTGTAGAAACAAAAGAAGCTTTGTTTTTGTTTGGAACAAAGTTTATCGGTGTCGGTTTTGATGGCGAAAAAATATTCTTTGTTAGTTACGTTGGTGACAAAAAACCCAAAACAGAATTAGATGCAAAGGACTTTGTCATTCGCGGCCCTTATGATTTTACTCCAGAAAGTGCCAGAACTCTTATAACATATCTGCGCGCCCTTGCGAGAATGCCGCTTACAGCGGAAAATCTTGCTAATCGCTTTGGTCCTAAAAGTGAAATAGCTCAAAAGGGCGTTTCCGCTTTTGTAGATGCAATAGTAAACTGGAGTAATCCTCGCGTAGGGGTGTTTTTCAAAGAATGGAAACGTTTATTCGGCATTGTGTACGGAGAACAGTTTGGCGGAGGTGCGGACAAAAAGACGGTGGCATTAGCAGAGAATTATGGTTTGCCAGCAGAGAGCGATTTTCAAGTGATACTTTTCTGTGTACATACATATTTTGCTCTTTTGATGAAATTAATCTCAGCAGAATTGCTTTTGCTGGGAGAAACCAGTTTCAGTTCTTCGTTTTCCAGTCAATTACTCCACAGTACCAAAGACGATTTAGAGGTTCAGTTAATCGATATTGAAAGCGGCGGGATTTATTCGAAGCGTGGAATAACTAATTTTTTAGAGGGAGATTTTTTCCGCTGGTATCTGGAGACCCTTTCTTCTCCAAGGTTAGAGGAAGCCATCAGAGAGATAGCAAGAGGACTTTCTGAATTTGAACCCGCTACAACCATTATCGACCCTAATAGCACTCGCGACCTTTTAAAGCGGCTTTATCAATATCTTGTACCGGACGTGATACGCCATAATTTAGGTGAGTATTATACGCCTGACTGGCTGGCTGAGTTGGTTCTTAATGAAGTGAGGTATGATGGAGATATACAAAAACGTTTATTAGATCCTGCCTGTGGTTCAGGTACATTTCTGGTTTTGGCGATACAAAGGGCTAAGGCTTATGCGAAAGAAAAGAATGAACCAACTGTCAAAACTTTGAAAGGCATAATAGCTAACATCTGGGGATTTGACTTAAACCCGCTTGCAGTTATTGCAGCACGTACTAATTATCTTTTTGCGCTTGGTGATTTGGTTTATCAGTTACCATCTTTGGAGATACCCGTATATTTGGCAGACTCGGTTCTTTGGCCCAAAAGGATGGGGCAACAGATGCTGTTAAGTGAGGAAGGAACTGTTGAAGTTCCTACCTCTATAAAAACATTTTTTGTGCCTAAAATCTGGGTTGACAATAAAGGATATCTGATGAAACAAGCCGCTCCTCTTGTAGAGGAGTTGACACATCAAGGTTGCACGCCATCTGAGGCAATGGAGCGTTTAAAAAAGGAAGGTTTGGTATTCCCGCCTCACGAAAAAGTTGTTCTTGATTTTTATGAAAAAATTTTGGAATTGGAAAAAGAGGGAAGGAACGGTATTTGGGCCCGTTTTCTGAAAAATGCTTTTGCTCCGATGGTTGCAGAGAAATTTGACTTTGTTGTCGGTAATCCGCCGTGGATTCGGTGGGATTATCTTTCACAGGAGTACCGAGAAGCAACACTTGAAATGTGGAAGGATTACGGACTTTTTTCTCTCAAAGGTTTTCAGTCACGTTTAGGTGGTGGAAAAAAAGATTTTTCTATGCTGTTCACTTATGCAGCAGCCGACCATTATCTCTGCCGCAATGGGAAACTTGGATTTCTTATTACGCAAGAGGTTTTTAAATCAAAAGGTGCTGGCGAAGGTTTTAGAGGGTTTAAATGGGGGAAAGTAGAAAATAACTTCATTAAAGTTTTAAAAGCACACGATTTTTCATCTTTTCAGCCGTTTGAAGGAGCGGCGAACAAAACCGCAGCAATTATTCTCAAAAAGGGTGAAAAGACAGAATATCCTTTGCCTTATTTTGTTTGGACAAAGAAGAAACGTGTTGGAAAGATTCCGGGGGATAAATTGCTAAGCGAAGTTTTACCATCACTTCAAAAGAAAAAACTTATTGCTAAACCGCTTAACACCAATAAGCCGGAAAGTGCTTGGCAAACACAACCAGAAAAATCAGGCGGTCTAGAAAAGATTCAAGGAACTAATAAATACAAAGCCATTCTCGGGGCAAACCCCAATCCTTACGGCGTTTTTTGGTTAGAGATTAAGCAAGTATTGTCTGATGGAAATATGATTATTCGCAATCTAACTGAAAAGGGAAAATTGGAAATCCAGAAAGTAGAAGAAGCCATTGAAACCGATTTGGTATATCCGGCCATAAGGGGAAGAGATATTGAGAGATGGGGCACTAAACAAGAGGTCTTTATGCTTGTTGTACAAGACCCTGAAACCAGAACTGGATTGACTGAAAAATATCTAAAGAGCAATTTTCCCAGAACTTATGGTTATCTCCTTAAATTTAAAGCTATACTTTTAGATAGAGCTCTGTACAAAAAATATCATCAGGAATCAAACGCGCCGTTTTATAGTCAGTTCAACATATCAAAGGGAACTTTTTCTAATTATAAAGTTGTTTGGAAAAGGATGACTAACGATTTAATAGCTTGCGTTGTCTCTCAATACAAAACGATCATCGGATACAAAACTCTCATTCCTTTAGAAACAACAGCTTTGATAGCTACTGATAAAGAACTCGAGGCGCATTATCTTTGTGCAATTATAAATTCAACGTCAGCAAGGGATTTTATAAAATCGTTTTCATCTGCCGGGCGTGGTTTTGGCACGCCTTCGGTAATGGAGAACATGGGAATACCGAAATTTGACCCAAAGAACAAGATTCATCAAAAACTTGCGGGTATTTCCCAAAAATGCCATCAGTTAAAATCTAAAGGTGATGATAATGAAATGGCAAAACTAAAAAAAGAAAACGAAATAGCAAAACTAGAAAAAGAAAATGATAAATTAGTTAAGGAACTTTTCGGAATTTAGGTTCACGCGTTTATTTTAACGCGCTGGGCTTTTTGGGATGCCCTGCCGTTAGGCATGGCCAAGTCCATCACGGTATGTGTAGTTTCTGCCTGAGTCCTCGCAGATTGACGACGTCTTCTTCGTTGTATTTCAGCAGGGTCTTGAGAGCCTGGCGGTCATTTTCGTTATAATACTGCCACCAGAGTTTGACAGCCATATAGCCATTGATACCGGTCAGTTTTCTTTTTATTCCCAGTCGTTGCTCAACGGCTTTGAGTCCGCCCATGAGATTGTGTTTCCAGCAGGCGTACATCAGGTCGGTGTGAACCAATTCAGCTTTCAGGTCAACGCCAAGCTTTTCACGAATAAATGGGACATCAAATCTGCTGCCGTTGTAAGTGTAAATCTCCTCGACTCCATCGAGTTCTCGCATTAGTTTAAATGCAGAGATATCTGGTGCTATTAACTGAACGACCTTGACTCCTGCGAATTGTTCCAGGCCGATGCCTATAACGGTGATATCGCAGTAATCTCTGCTTAAGCCCGTTGTCTCAATATCGAGATAAGCCCTTTTCTTCATAGCACAATTACAGCAAACATACGAAGGACAGGAGAACACCTAATAGATAAACGCAGTTGACTTGACTTCAAACTTGTCAAAACTGTTGACGTTCAGAATCCGGTTTGCTAACCGATGTTTGCGTAATCTCTGAAGGTTCTGTCTCCAAACCAAGTGGCTGAACTTCCTTAATTTCGATGGGCGGTCGGTGTTTGTTCTCGCCGGCTGCAGCGGAGTCTGCGGCTGCCTCCGAATGTGTTCGGCCAGCTATCAACTCAGCCACTTTTTTGTAATCTTCAGAGCCGTGGCAGGAGGGTTCGTATTCAAAGATTGTTTTGCCGTAGCTGGGGGCCTCGGCAAGTTTGATATTTCTTCTGATATAAACAGGCAGGACCTCGGCCTGCGACCAGGGACAATCGGTTCCACGGGCACTATCGAGGAATTGCTGGATATCGGTTCTGACCTCGCTCGGCAGCGACGAACGGCTATCGAACATACATAATAAAATCCACTTAACTTTCAATGCCGGATTGATTCTTTTGTTGACAAGCTCGACCGTCTGCAGCAGTTTGCCCAATCCCTGCAGGGCCAGAAAGTGCGGCTGCTGGGGAATCAGGATTTCGTCGGCAGCCGCGAGTGCGTTCAAGGTCAATAGTCCCAACGAAGGGGGACAATCAATAAAACAATAGTCAAATTTTTCCTGTGATGTGTGGATTGCCTGCCGAAGGATGGTTTCCCTGCCGACCACACTCACCAGCTCACTCTCAGCTCCGACCAAGTCGATATTAGCGGGGAGCAGCCAGAGATTGGGACGCATAAATACAACTTCTTCTTCAAATTTAGCCGATTGTGTCAGCACACCATAAGAGCCGGATTCAACTTTTTCCGGCTCAAGACCGAGGTGTATGGTCAGATGCGCCTGCGGGTCGAGGTCGATAACCACGACTTTTAACCCCATAGCGGCAAGTGCGGCGGCTGTATTAACCACCGTTGTGGTTTTGCCCACCCCGCCTTTCTGATTTAGTACGGCAATTACTCTCACTGTTTTGAGTTCTTAGTTTTGAGTTTTAAGTTTTGAGTTTCTTGAGGACCGCATCGAGTACGCCATTGACGAACGCGGGTGATTGGGCGGTGCTGAATTTTTTTGCAAGCTCAATGGCCTCATTTATCACGACCTTCGGCGGAACGTCCGGGCAGAATTTCAACTGATACACCGCCAGCCTTAGTATGCTTTTGTCGACAGATGAAAGTCTGGATATCTGCCACTTTATCGTCGATGCTGTTATAAGTTCGTCGCACTGTGTTAGATTTTCCCACGTACCTTTGCACCACTCGGCTGCGAGTTTGCGGATAGAATCATCAGAACTGCCCTCTACGAAGAACTCATCGAGATGTTCAAGCAAACCAGAGCCCTGAGCATCGAGCTGATACAGGGCCTGCATTGCCAGCTCTCTGGCCTTCGTTCTTTTATCCACCTGGCGGCCTCTGGTTTTTCTTGCCTGGTCCAATTCCGCATCAAAAGCCTAAATCTGCTTCAGCACATCGGCCATTTCCATAGCAGTAAGAGCCGCATCAGCGCCGGCGTTGCCTTTCTTGGCACCTGCCCTGTCGACAGCCTCTTCGAGCGTTTCGGAGGTCAGCACGCCGAACACCACAGGGACCGCCGAATCGTAGTTGATTTGGCCGATACCCCTCGCTACCTGCTGGCATACGTAGTCATAGTGGCTTGTCTGGCCGCGTATAACCGCTCCGAGGCAAAGCACCGCTACGTACTTTCCGCTCTGTGCCAGTTTTTTGGCGGCCTGCACAATCTCACACGCACCCGGCACCCAGACAACGGTTATCTGCTGCTCGGTGGCACCATGACGCTGCAGACAATCTGTTGCGCCGGCGAGCAGCCTGGCACTTATGAACTCATTAAATCTGCTGACCACGATAGCGTATTTGCCTTTACCGGCTGCAACATGGCCTTTCGTTTCTTTAATCATTATTAACTCCTCAAAAACATCCGCATCTGCGAACTCAAGCTCTGTTTATGCAACTAATATTCTTCGCGTACTGACTCCGCATTATAAGACTATTGCCGAGCACTTTCCAGAAAAAGAACCCCCGCGTCTTCCTGTCGGAAGACAGGAACGGAGGTCTTATTGACCTAACCATCGCAAATAAAAGACGTTACGGTCGTCAAGGTCGGCGAAATTTTTACCTGTTCACAAGGACGCCGGCACCAGTAAAAATCCGCTAACTGGGGGGTATTTTATCGCCGAAACGCTATTGGCCCCGCACCAATTGCAATTTTCCATCCTCTCTAAGACAGACCGTTTGAAAAAGGACAATTGGTGCGGGGTGTCTTAAATCAGGAGGCTTAATACAACACATGTCTTTCGATGATATCGAATTTGGACCTTACGACAAAGCTGAGCAGATGGCGCGAAAGGCTTTCGAGCTATACGAAGACGGCAAAATGCCACAGGCGTATCGGCTGCTCGATGCGGCTCTTGATATAAATCCCTGCAACGGTTCGTGGCATTTCAACAAGGCCCTTACACTCGATGCGATGAACAAGTTTGACGATGCGATATCCGAATACGAGCTTGCGCTGGGGATGAACCCTGATGACCTGGAGATATTAAATTCATTGGCCGTTGACTATACCCGCACAGGCCAATATGACCTTGCCATAGACACCTTCGAGCACATCCAGCAACTCGACGGCGAATTCGAGCCGTGCTACTGCAACCGCATAATAACTTATACCGAGATGGAGCAGCACGATATGGCTGAGCAGATGTTTTATCTTGCTCAGCAAATACAGCCGGACTGTCCACTGTGTTACTACAATATCGGCAACAGTCTTTTTATTCGGGGCCAGTACAAAAAAGCCATTCACTGCTGGCTGAAGACCGCTGAGCTCGAACCTACTCATCCGCAAATCAACTACCGAATCGCTCAGGCCTGCTGGTCCGACGGTGACCATCGCCGTGCGCGCGAACATTTTTTGGCTGAGCTTCGCACAAATCCCGGTGATATCGATGCGATTTTTGATTTCAGCCTGTTTCTCCTCGAGCTTGGTGAAGTCGAAGGTGCGAAGGAAAAATTTAACAGAATACTTGAGCTTGACCCGGATTTCTCGCCTGCGGTTTTCTATCTGGGTGAAATTGCCTTTAACAATTCCGATTACGAACAAGCAGTAAAATTATTTGACCAGGCGCTGCAAAAGGACGGCTGCCTGGCTGGGCCGCGTTATCGACTCGCCCAATGCGCACTTACCGCGGGCAGACACCGGCAGGCAAAGGCGTATCTGGCTTCGGAGGTGAAACTGGCGCCTGAAAACGTCGATGTTTTGCTCTCTATGGCCTCAATGTTTCTGGCGGTCGGTGATACCGATTTTGGTATAAACTGCCTGCTGAGAGCCACCGATATCGATTCTGCCAGTAGCGACGCATACTATTACCTCGGTCTCGCCAGTATCCAGAAGGGCCGATTCAGTGAGGCTGCGGAGTTTTTCAGCCATGCACTCGATATAAAGGCCGACCACATCTGTGCTCTGCGAGCATCCGCTGAGCTGTATTTAGAGATGGGAAAATTAGCTGAGGCGCAAGAGAGGATTGATAAGGCGCTAGGCTGCGCTGGTGAAGATACTCAGCTAAAAGCCATCCGCCGGAAGGTCCGGCTCGCTCGGACAACCCAGCGGATAACAGATTTTGTCGGCAGATTCACTCGCTGACTTGGTTCATGTCCAAATTCCCCTCCATCGCATCGCGCCAGCCGGTAATAGAATCCGCTTCAACCAGCGGTGGGTAAGCACCTGTTCTGCGTCCTTTCGCCAATCGTATTCTGCGTCTGAAACAGTTTGCGGATTCGACAAGCTCACCACTTGCAAAACTGACAGTAATTCGTTAGCCTGTCAGGTTAGGCCGAGTGGCGGAATGGCAGACGCTGGGGACTTAAAATCCCCTGTCCGAAAAGGGCGTATGGGTTCGACTCCCATCTCGGCCACTAAAAAGCTGATAACTTAAAACTAAAAACTCAAAACTATGGAATTTTTTCATTAGTTTTTCGCTTTGCACTTTAACTTTTAAGTTTCTGTCAGGAGAAAGTATGGCGAAGAAGAATCCGGAACTGGCGGACGTGCAAAAACCTAACCTTTATCGTGAGACCTTTCCGTATACTGAGTTTCCAAAGGTGGTATTTGATAACAAGAGCGTTGCCTACGATATTCCGGAGAAAATCTGGATAACAGACACGACTTTTCGCGATGGTCAGCAGGCACGTCCGCCCTATACGCCTGAGCAAATCCTCAGAATTTACGATTTATTACACGAAATAGACGGCGGCACCGGCCTGATTCGACAATGTGAGTTTTTCCTGTATTCAGAACGAGACAGATATGCTGTTGAAATGTGCAAAGAGCGGGGCTATGAGTTTCCGGAGATTACCGGCTGGATAAGGTCCGTTGCGGCAGATTTCAAACTTGTCGCCCAGATGGGTCTTGCGGAGACCGGTATCCTGACCTCCGCCAGCGATTATCACATATTCCTTAAACTGCGAAAAACCCGCGCACAGGCAATGAATTTGTATCTCGATATAGTGAAATCGGCTCTTGACAGCGGCGTTATTCCGAGATGTCACTTCGAGGACGTAACTCGTGCGGACTACGAGGGATTTGTCCTGCCGTTCGCTGCTGAATTGATGAAGCTTGCTGAGAGGTACGGCAAGCCGGTTAAGATTCGTCTCTGTGATACCCTCGGATTCGGCCTGCCGTGGCCGGGCGTGGCTCTTCCCCGCAGCGTTCCCAAATTAATCGCGGGGCTTCGTCAAATTGCTGTTCCATCTGAGTGGCTCGAATGGCACGGCCATAACGACCTGCACAAGGTGCAGATAAACGCTGCGACTGCGTGGCTCTACGGCTGCAGTGCTGTCAACTCTGCCATTTTCGGCGTCGGTGAGCGAGCCGGAAACTCACCTCTGGAGGCAATGGTCGTCGAGCACGCCCAAATCAAGGGGCATACTTCCGGTGTTAACTACGCGGCAATAACAGAACTGGCTGAATATGCAAGGAAAGAACTGCATTTTGAAATTCCGAACAATTATCCGCTGGTCGGGGATGATTTCAACGTTACTCGAGCCGGCATCCACGCTGACGGTCTGTTAAAGGACGAAGAGATTTACAACTGCTTCGACACCAACAGGCTGCTTAACCGACCGGTGTGCGTTGCCATTACCGACAAGGCCGGCGCTGCGGGTGTCAAACACTGGATAGAGGCAAGATTCAAAATCGAAATCTCGAAGCATGACCCGCGTGTTACCAAAATAAAAGAGAAGATTGACGCCGAATATGCGGAAAACAGAGTCTCGGCGATATCCGACGACGAAATGTTTGCCTGGGTCAAGGAAGCTTTCGGTGACACCTTACCGTCACGGCGGTAGCGATGGACGATAGACGAGGGACGAGAGACGAGGGACGAATCAAAGCGGTGCTGTTTGACCTTGGTGAAACTCTGCTGCACTTCGGCAAAGTTAACACCGCTGCCCTTTTCCGCGAAGGTGCGAGACTATCGTACGACTACCTCAAAAGTCAGGGCCAGGCTATCGGCGGCTTTCGGTACTATCAGCTGCGAAGCCTTATATCGCTGCGTGTCCGTCGCTGGCTTTCGAGTGTGAGAGGCAAAGACTTTGATACGCTAACGGTGCTTAAAAAAATCGGGACAAAAAAAGGGATAAAGTTGAGCGAGCAGCAATGGCAGCATTGTGCGTGGCTGTGGTACGAACCTTTGAGCAGGGCCGGGCGAATCGAGCCTCAGACCATCGAGACTCTGAGCGAGCTGCGGGCCAGCGGCCTTAAGCTCGGCATAGTTTCCAACACCTTCATAAGCGCCGGCTCACTCGAGAAACATTTGAAGCAGTTGGGGATATTGGACTTCTTTGAGGTCAGACTTTTTTCGTGCCAGCTGGATTTTAGAAAGCCGAGCGGCAGAATCTTCAAAGTCGCCGCTGACAGAATTGGAGAGATGCTTGAGAATATATTGTTCGTTGGAGACCGCATCGACAAGGATATTATCCCGGCAATAAAAAGCGGCATGCACGCTGTTTTGAAGACGGCTTATACCAACGCCGGCAAAAAGCCGCCCAAAGGCGTCTGCAAGATAAATCGGCTCTGTGAACTGCCGGCTATCATAGAAAAAATCAACTCCGCAACGACGCAAGAAAGTCAACAATCTTAAGTGAGGCTGAGAAACCTGATTTCTATACCAAAAGTTCCACTCATCGTTTATAATGCCTCCAAACCAAATAAGGAGTTTTTGCAGTATGAGTGTAGCTGAGACCGCTTATCAGAAATGTATAAATCCGGATTGTGCAGCGGAGTTTGATGTCAGGGAAGTGATGTTCAAATGCCCGCGGTGCGGCGACCTGCTCGATATACGGTACAACTGGGACAAGATCAAAGTGCCGAAGAAATTAGCCGACTTCGGAAAACGATGGGCAAGCAGAGGAAACCATCTTGATTTCTCGGGCGTCTGGCGATTTCGAGAGCTTTTGAATTTCTGTCCGGATAATTACAAAGTAACTATAGGCGAGGGCCAGACAATCCTGCAGCAGAATGATGCGGTGGCCGAATACGTCGATATGCAGCCGGGCTGTTTATATCTGCAGTACGAAGGGCTTAATCCCTCCGGCTCATTCAAGGATAACGGAATGGCTGCTGCTTTCAGTCACGCAAAAATGGTCGGTGCAAAATCCTGTGCCTGCGCCTCAACCGGCAATACCTCCGCTTCGATGGCCCTTTACGCGCACGGTTGCGGTCTGAAATCCACCGTCTTTATCGGTTCCGGCAGAATTGCCTTCGGCAAACTGAGCCAGGCAATGGACTATGGCGCCCAGACCATTCAAATACGCGGCGACTTCGACGACTGTATGCGCCAAGTTCAGGATGTCTGCATAAAGCTCGGCCTGTATTTACTTAATTCATTAAATCCGTTCCGACTCGAAGGCCAAAAAACAATAATGTACAGAATACTTGAAGGTCTCGGCTGGGATGTGCCCGACTGGATTGCAGTACCCGGCGGAAATCTCGGCAACAGCAGCGCATTCGGCAAGGCCTTTCTCGAATTAAAACAACTCGGCCTGATTAAACGAATACCGCGAATGGCAATCATCAATGCCACCGGTGCCGATACTCTGACTCGTCTGGTCAACAGCAAAAAGCTCCGCTGGAACAATGGCAAGGTTGAGCAGGCTGTCATTGACGATTATTACACTGATTTGACCGCCCGGAATTTTTCACCGCACACCTGCGCTTCAGCGATAGAGATTTCCCGGCCGGTAAACCTGAAAAAGTGTCTGCGGACTATTGATATATGCAACGGCGTTGTTCGGGCTGTAACCGACGAACAGATTTGCGACGCAAAGGCGATTGTCGGCAAATTCGGGTTAGGATGTGAGCCGGCCTCGGCAGCATCAATCGCAGGATTGAAGCAGCTCAGGGCTGAAGGCGTCATCGACGCCGGCGAAAAAGTCGCCTGTGTACTGACCGGCCACGCACTTAAAGACCCGGACGTAACCGTCAACTACCATAAACAAAGGCAGGGCCAGTTCAGCAATCCGCCAATAGAAGCACCAAATAACCTTGACGAAATAATCAAAATAATCAGTTGATTCTTCAGGTGCTTAGCGACACAATACTTCGCCAATGGCCAACAACCGCAAAAACAGTAAAAAAACAAAAATCCTCTTAGTATGCGGCGTATTGCTTCTTGCTGCGGTAAGTGCCTCGTGGACGATTTCCAAAGAGACGCTGGACAACCATGAATGTTTTGTTTCCGTCACTGCGCGCGAGATGCTCGCCAGCGGCGACTGGGTCTGGCCTACCTGCAACGGAAAACCTCGTCTTCAAAAAACGCCGTTATCCTACTGGTTTGTGGCAGGTCTGGCCAAAATAACCGGCAGAGTCGACGAGCTTACTGCCCGGCTGCCCAGCGTTATTTTCGCAGTACTCTCTGTGGGTGCTATCCTTTACTTCGTAAACTACTGCGTATCCTTCAGGGTCGCCCTTCTCTGCGCGGCGGTCTGGGCGACATCACTTGATTACGTTCGTCACGCACATGACGCCCGCCCCGAGATGGTTATGACGTCTTTCATTGTTCTGGCTTTTTTGAGCTTCTACAGCGCTGTTATTACTCAGAGCAGAAAAAGGCAAATCGCTTATGCAATTATTTTCTGGCTGAGTTTTGCATTGTCAAATCTGGCTAAAGGGCCCGCACCACTGCCGCTTGTTTTGATTCCTTTATTTTTCTATATCGCGATATTCAGAAAGTGGAAAGTGCTGCCGAGATTGCTGCCAATCGTAGGAACGCTCGTCTTTTTGGGTGTTGTTCTGCCCTGGCCGCTGGTTATCGCTCACAGATTGCACTGGAACCTGGGGTTGTGGAAACTTGAATTCGTCGACCGTTTCCTGGGCGAATACGCTTCAGGAAATAAACAATGGCACTATTATCTGCCGAGAATGTTCCAGTTCATAGTTCCGTGGGTTGTTTTTCTGCCGATGGCGCTGGCTGCGCCTTTCTACAGGGTCTGGAATAAGAAACGGCCTCTGATGCAATTTTTATGGCTGTGGTTCGTTGTGGACATTGTGTTTTTGACTATCAGCGGCGGCAAACGCCAGCACTATGTGCTTCCTTCGATGCCGGCAATGGCTATCCTTGTCGGCGTTCTGATTGAAGATATGGTTTTTACCCACAAGGCCTACAGCAGCAGATTTGCGAAGACCGTTCTGGCAGGTCACGTCATAGGTGTAATCGCACTTACTGTAGCGGGGTGTGTCTATTTGATTAAAACCTATCCCAATATGGTCGCCGAGGCGTTAATACTCGGCACAGCAGCCATAATATTCGCAGTTGCTGTCGTTATACTGTTTGTCGCGGGAAAACCTGCTGTCGCATGTGGTACTCTTTTTGCCGGTATTGTTGCGTTGGTTATGATAGGGTATACGACCTTTTTGAATCCGCTGGACTACAATAGATATTCGCGGGATTTTTCGAGGAGACTGGCCCAGATAGTGCCGCAATCGGACAATCTAATCGCCTACGAATATATATCCGACAGGTCCGTACACTATTTTGGCAGAACGATACCGGAAATAACGGATAAGTCCGTCCTGTACGAACGCTACGAGCAGGGAGATTGGGTTATTGCCACTGCCGGCCATCTCGAAAAGCTGCAGACGGACGGCAGATTAAAGATGGTCTACTACAAACAAAAAGCTGAACGCACAGGACAGCAGGACGCCCCTGGAGCACTATTCCACAAATCTGTCCCTTTTGTTGCAAAAGAGCCGTAGTTGTTTGCGGCCTTACTCACTGTAGGTTTTCGATGAATCCTCTTTCTGCTGTGGTGACGGGCTGGTCTTTGATTTTTTCCACCAACTGGACCGTATCTTCAACACTGTAGCCGCGGGCTTTTCGCAGCCACACCGAGGCCAGCATCGAGACTCTTTTTTTGCCGCTGCTATCGTGCAAAAGGACCGGCAGGCTGGTCTTATCAGACATTATTTTGAGAAACTCCTGTTGCGTTGGCTCATCGGGGAAGCAATCTTTTCTGTCGATAGGCAGTTCTCTGTAGGCGACGCCATTATTTTTAACCCACGTTAATTCTTCGTTGTACCAGTTTCTTTCGCGGTGCTCTGAAGCACATCGCACGTTTACGATTGTGGCGATATGGTACTTATAAAGCAGACGGGTATAATCCATTCCCCGCGGCTGGCCGCTGGTATAAAGCACCTCCGGCTCAACGATGTTAAAATTCTTGATGTGAAAATGCCTAACCAACAGAATTGCCGCCGCTGTTATCAGCAGAGTAATAATCAGGGTGTTTGGTGAATGTTTTTTCTTCTGCATTTGTATTAATTTCCTGTGGGATTTTCTCTGCGGTATACGTTGCGCACCGAGTATATCTTTTTGCCGGTCGACTCGAAGTAAACCCTGCTTATCATTTCGCCAATCAGACCTGTTGCTACGAAGATTAATCCAATGAGCAGAAACACGGCTGCCAGGCCGGCTAATGGTCCGTGTGCAACAAGAATCGGCACGTTATACGCTAACTTATCGTACAGTATGTAAGCAACCATCAACACACTGGCTGCGATGCAATACATCGCTACTCTGCCGAAAAAGTGCAGCGGTTTTGTAACGTAGCCCAATAAAAACCGAAGCGTTATCAAATCGAAGACAACTCTAAATGTTCTGGACAGTCCGTAGCTGCTGGAGCCTTTGGGACGGACAATGTTCTTTATGGGTATCTCAATGATTTTGGCACCGCTGTGTGACAACAGCGCCGGTATGAATCTGTGCATCTCACTGTAAAGATTCAACTCTTGAATAATCTGGCGTTTGTACGCTTTGAAAGTGGTGCCGAAGTCGTGGATATCCACACCGCTTATTTTTGAAGCCAGCCAGTTAGCCACCCTCGATGGAATTTTTCTCATTATCAGATTGTCCACTCGCCGTTTGCGCCAGCCGCTGACGATGTCGTAGCCTGCCTCAATCTTTTCGAGGAATTTCGGTATCTCTTCAGGAGCGTGCTGCAGGTCGCCGTCCATTGATACTATTATCTGTCCCCTCGCCACATCAAAGCCCGCAGCCAAAGCCGGCGTCTGGCCGAAATTTCGGCGAAGCTCCACCGCCACAACTTTTTCGTCTCTGCCGACGATATCTTTTATCTGCTCGAGGGTGTTGTCACTGCTGCCGTCGTCGACAAAGACCAGCTCATAACGAAGACCGGTCTCGTTCATTGTTTTGGTTAGTCGCTCGTAAAGCTCTGCTACCACCTGCTCTTCGTTATAAAGAGGCACTACCACTGAGCAGTCAACAGCCGTCTGGCTACAGTTGTCCATAATGCACCAGTTTTATTGCCGAGTCCTTAAAACACTGTTTTGTTTTTTCATTGCATAGCGCATCAAATTCAACCTTTCGCTGTTCGACCAGTCTTGTTTGAGCGGGGTCGAGGCCGTTAGCCAGACCCGGATGAGTCATAACCTCTGCAATTGCTGCCGGGCTGTAAAGTGCGACGGCCCTGAGGAAGTTTACGTCAATCCTGCCTGTATGTGCAATACCAAAAAGCCCATCTGTTTTCAAGAAGTCACGGTTCTGAATACGATTAATCTTTGCCATTGTCCGAACTATCGCTGCTCTTTTTCGCCCATCTTCTGTGAGAAGCGGCCAGGGACTTCGACAGACCGCCTTCGGCTCGAAAGGCCAGCGTATGGCAGGGATTTTGAATCTGCTGGCAAGCCTGCAGACAATCGGAAATATGGCGGGGAAGCTGTGAATATGCTTATGCGAGTCCAGATGGGTCGGCACCAATCCTCTGTCAATGACCCACTGGATTTGAGCCGCCAGTTCGGTCTCAATGGCGCGTCTTACTGCGTGCAGTGCTATACACATAGCTGATAGTTTCAAGGGCGAATGAGCGAATCTGCCATCGCTGTCAAGCAGACAATTAACGCAGCTTTCTTTTGATACGGCCCTACCCTCGGACAAATTGAGATGGACGCCGACGCCGAGGCTGGGCTTAAGTTTGGCTATTTCAACCGCCTCTTCCGCTGCCGGCATATTGGTCATAAGCGTCGCACTGGTCAGAACGCCTACTTCGTGAGCCTTCGCTACGGCCTCGTTCACTCCCTTACAAAGCCCAAAATCATCCGCATTTATTATGATTCGCCTGGCCATCGCCAATAAGTCTAAACGCCCAAAACAGGCAGGTCAACCAGTTTTTGCACCTGCTTATACAAAGGCGTTTCGCAGGCCGGATATGATAACGCTTGACAGGCTGTGCTGTTTAAGATAAACTGTATTTGTTGCTTTGTATCATAAGGGGCACTATTATGAAAACAAAACATAAAAAAACTGCCTTTACCATCGTGGAATTGCTGACTGTTATGAGCATCATCATAATACTCATCGGTCTGCTTTTGCCCGCTCTGAACGCTGTAAAGCGCTTTTCGAGGGTTGTATTACAAAAGAACCAATTTCGCAATATCGGCTCCGGCCTGCAGATATACGAGAGTGATTTTCATGAATACCCCGATTCAGGCGAATTAGATGCCGATGGTGCCAAATATTGTGGTGCGATGAAACTCGCTGAGGTAATGGCTGGTCAGGACGGCCTTGGGTTTCATCTCAATTCGAGACTTACTATTAATGGTCTGGACGCTGCTGGTACAACCAACTTCTATCCACCTCCTGAAACCCCACCTTATACACCCGCATATCTTGAGAGTTTAAGGAACAGAAAAGAATACATGGAGCGTAAATATATTCAAATATGCTCCCTGTCGGATTTATATAGCACTCCGGCTCCGTTCACGAAGCCAGGTGTGTTGCTTTGTGATGCTTTTCTTTCGGTAAGAAGTCAGACCACTGGGAAAAAAATTGGTATGCCTGTATTGTATTACCGAGCAGATACTTCGAAGATGTCGCATGATGTCAACACTCCCACCAATGCGGACAATATGTACAATTACAAGGACAATCAGGATTTCCTTGGCATGGGTTTGCCGTGGGAAAGGACTACCATGCCACCACTTTATGTGGGCACAAGTGGTGTAGCAGGACAAGTGTTTTATGAGAACACACGGGACAAGGAGTCTCCCATCCCAAGGCCTTACAATAAGGATTCATATATCCTTATCTCCGCCGGCTGGGACGGCATATACGGCACAAGAGACGACGTGTACAATTTCACAGATTAAAACGGCAAAGAACATCTAACAAATAGTATGTCTGACAGGTTTTAACAATCGCTAATTTTGGCTTCACGTCCGACCCCGTCTCGCAAGCAGAACTGGCAAAAATCAAACTGGAGGCTGAAGGTATAGAGTGTTTCCTCTCTGGTAAGAATTTCATTGGAACTGACTGGCTCTGTTCAGCCGCTGCCGGTGGCGTTAAACTGCAGGTCAAAGAATCTGACACCAAAAGAGCCTTTGAAATCCTCAAAACCGATGAAAAGGTCAATACTGAAACACTCGACAACGATTTAATCCCCGAACCAATCAATGGTCTTTGTCCCAAATGTCACAGCGACAATATAGAATACTGCAGATTTTCAAAAGCGGCATTTTACTTTGGCATATTATTCTTCAGGGTTCCTCTGCCATTGCCTCGAAAATCATACAAGTGCAATGACTGCGGACACGCATGGAAAAAAAGATGATTTTCTCAGGTCTAAGGCTTTTTGCCAGGCCCGCCTTCGTCGGTTTCCGTACACAAAGCTAAAAGCCTTTTAACATACCAACGGCCAATTAAACCGCATTATTGACGAAGCAGTTCGCGTAGGCTATCCTACGTACGTTGTCCGGATGCTATCGTAGCGAATGCGTAACTTTTTTTAGAGAGATTTTTGTTATGCTTAAAAGAACACATAATTGCGGCGAACTTCGTCTAAGTGACGCCGGCAAAGAAGTAACCTTGGCCGGCTGGGTCAAGTCCTACCGCGACCACGGCAATCTGGTATTTTTTGACCTTCGTGGCAGAGAAGGGCTCACACAATTGGTTTTCGACCCTGAAACCCAGCCAGAGGCTCACAAGCTCGCAAGAACCGTTCGCTGCGAATGGGTTATAGCTGCACAAGGCGTTGTTCAGCCTCGCGGCGAAGGCCTCGAAAATCCCAAGCTTCAGACCGGACAAATCGAGGTTGCCGTCGAAAAACTTGAGATACTCAACGTTTCGGAGACTCCGCCGATTGATATCGACACCGGCGAGAAAACCAGCGAGGAGCTTCGTTTGGCCAGCAGATATATCGACCTGCGTCGGCCCGAAATGCAGCAGAAGTTATATACCCGCCACAGGGTAACCAAGATCGCACGCGACTACTTCGACAAATTAGGCTTCTGGGAAATTGAGACGCCGATGCTTGCTAAAAGCACACCGGAAGGAGCAAGGGACTTTCTTGTGCCCAGCAGATTGTACAAAAACCGGTTCTATGCACTGCCGCAATCGCCGCAATTGTTCAAGCAGATTCTGATGGTGGGCGGCGTCGACAGGTACTTTCAGATAGCGCGTTGCTTCCGCGATGAAGACCCCCGCGCCGACCGGCAGGCTGAGTTTACTCAGATTGATGCTGAGATGAGCTTTGTTGACAGCGACGATGTCATAGGCGTACACGAGAATTTAATAGCAAAAATCTGGAAAGAGATTCTCGACGTCGATGTCACCACACCTGTGCGTCGGATGACCTACAAAAAAGCGATGGATGATTATGGCATCGACCGGCCGGATTTGCGGTTCGATATGAAACTAAAAAATATTTCCGACATTGCGAAAGAGAGCAGCTTCAAAGTGTTTACCTCTGTCATAGAAAAAGGCGGAGTCGTAAAAGGGCTCTGCTCGCCGGCGGCGGAAAAATATTCGAGAAGCGATATCGAAAAAACTCTCACGAATTTTGTCGCCGATTATGGAGCAAAAGGATTGGCCTGGTTCAAGACCCAAAAACAGGACGACAAACTGACACTGGCAAGCAGTATTGCCAAGTTTTTCAGCCCCGGCCAGCTCAGCCGAATAATTGAGCATTTCGATGCAAAGGATGACAACTTAATTTTGCTTATCGCAGACACCGAGAAAAACGTGAATAAGGCCTTGGCTCCGCTTCGCTGCAGGCTGGCTAAAGAGTTAAAACTCTACGATGAAAATGCCTTCGAGTTTGTGTGGGTAGTCGAATTTCCTTTGTTTGAGTGGAACGAGGACGAAAAGCGCTACGACTCACTTCACCACCCGTTTACTGCACCGGTACCCGAAGACCTCCAAAAGCTTGACTTTGACCCTGCAAACGTTCGCTCGCAGGCCTACGATATTGTCGTCAACGGAAGCGAAATCGGCGGCGGCAGCATTCGTATTCACGACCCGAAGCTTCAGCAAAAAGTTTTTGACCTTTTGAAAATCTCAAAGAGACAAGCCGAGAAACAATTCGGCTTTTTTCTAAAGGCATTGAAATACGGCGCTCCGCCGCACGGCGGCATCGCCCTTGGACTCGATAGACTGATTATGCTGCTGACCGGTACGGAGAACATAAGAGACGTCATCGCATTTCCCAAAACCCAGCGAGGCCAGTGCCTCTTGACCGATGCGCCCAGTGAGGTCGACCAAAAACAACTGGACGAACTCAACCTGCGAACGCAGAAACACCTGCACGCTATCGAGCAAAAGACTGAAGAGAAAAATGGTAACCAGCGGTAGTTTTCGAAGTCGATTTTATGAGAAGATACATACATAGTATCTACCACAGGGTCCTGGTGATTCTGCATCTGTCGCCGCTTTCGTTAGCAGAGAAATGCAGAATCACATTCGGTGCCGCTGTAGTCTTTATTCTGTTCATTGCTTTGCTTTTGCCGTACTTCTGGATGGGTCAACTTACCGAAAAAGCCTGTCTCGATGCAGGGCGAGCCATGACTCAAACGCTGCTCAACAGGCACTTTACTACGGAACAGCGAAGCGAATCGGCACTGCCGCCGCTCAACAGCACAGGCACAGTTATGGATGTAAATAATCCCCCAATCAGGTGGGTACGCTTCTCAGAGCAGGGCAAAAAACAACTCGAACAATTTACCGATGAGCAGAAACATATGATAGAGCTTCTTAAGACCGACGAATCGAGAGACGACGGCATCCTGCTGACAAAAAGGGGCGGCGTGCTCAAAAGCGATTATATAAAAGTGTTCAAAGCATCCGACAGTTGTATCAAGTGCCATAATCCGCAGGGGCCATCCAGTCCGTTCAGCCGAAATGAGCCCGTCGGGGCAGTAGTTGTCCAGTCCAGCGGTCTCGGCGGCGAAATTGACAAAACTATTCTGATGAACCGTATCTGGATACTTGTGGCCGTGTTAATCGGCGGAGTAGGTGCGTTCGTTGCCTTTTACTGGATTACTCAGCGGGTGATATTGAGCCCTGTTCGTCAGCTCCGTGCCCTCGCAAATAATGTTGCCGAGGGCAATCTCGGCATCCGAAGCTCGATTAACACCCGTGACGAATACGAAAAACTTGCAAACGCTTTCAACCACATGCTCGATAGTCTGCAGGCAACTCAGGAGAAACTGCGGCAGGCAAATAAACAACTCGACGACAAAATCGCAGAGCTTTCCGAGCGAAACATTGAGCTATTCCGGGCCAACAAAATAAAAGGCGAGTTCTTGGCCAACATCAGTCATGAATTCAGAACGCCCTTAAATGCCATACTCGGATTTGCGGAGATATTGAGGGAAAAACCCGCCAGGCTCGGCAGTGACAAAATCCAGAGGTACGCTGATAATATAATTACCGGCGGCAAAAACCTGCTTAATATGCTCAACGACCTGCTTGATTTGGCAAAGGCCGAGGCAGGGAAAATGCAGCTGCACATCGAGAAAACAACGGTGAAGGAGCTTTGCGACGCGCTTGTCAGGACCTTCTCAGCTCTGACAAAAAAGAAGAAAATCAAGGTCAAAACGATATTGGATGATAATTTACCGGTTCTGGATACGGACGTCGGTAAGGTCCGCCAGATACTCTATAATTTTCTAAGTAACGCCGTCAAGTTCACCCCCAAAGGCGGCAGGATAGAGATTCGTGCCACGACGCCCGACGAGAAAACTGCCCGAATAGCCATCACTGATACCGGCTGTGGTATCGCCGAGGCTGACAAGGAAAAGATATTCGAAAAGTTCCGTCAGGTTGACGGCTCAATAACGAGACAATCTCCCGGCAGCGGCCTGGGATTAGCCATCAGTAAGGAATTGGCAACCGTACTCGCAGGCAGTGTCGGCTTCGAAAGCGAGGTTGGCAAAGGCTCAAC
>Ga0315282_10002627_pt1 | contig 32798 bp, 40 predicted proteins | sample YL17G07_20_MG_FD_203693 | JGI IMG/M metagenome (GOLD analysis project Ga0315282, IMG submission 203693) | Sediment microbial communities from Yellowstone Lake, YNP, Wyoming, USA - YL17G07_20 | ecosystem: Environmental > Aquatic > Freshwater > Lake > Sediment | place: USA: Wyoming | collected...
CCTCCTTGATCTTATCGGCGGGAAATCTATATCATCGATAAAATTATATAATAGTTCCGGGGATAAAACAAGCTTTTTATCGACGATGTCCCGACGATAAAACCTAAGGGGTTACGACACAGCCTCGGATAGGCTTGCCCGCAATTCAATAGACGGCGGAAAGATTATCTACTTAGTGGATATTGGCAAGATCGTTGACCTGCGCTTCCCTACCTACCGCTTTGATAACTCTGCGCAAGGAAAGTTTATGCTCTCTATTGCATTCGGGCAAAGTAAATACTATGTTGATAATCTTTCCGAGAACGTAAAGCGCGGGCTTCGCGAGAAGATACGCCGCGGTGAGTGGCCGGCTATTGCTCCGCTTGGTTATTATAATGACTTGGTAACGCACAGCGTAAAGCCTGACCCGGAAAAAGCGCGTTTTGTTTTTAAGGCGTTTGAGTTATACGCTACAGGAGATTATTCGCTTGAGGAGTTGCTTAAGGAAGTTCATCGCTGGGGCCTAACAGCGAAAGCGGGCAAGCCTATCTTTAAAAGTTGCTTGGCCAAAATGCTGCGCAATCTTTTTTACTACGGGCACATGATCTATAAAGGCGAAGAATATGAAGCGAGCCACCCGCCGCTCATCTCTAAACAGTTATTCGACCGCGTGCAGGCGGTGCTCAATCTGAAAACAAGGGTTATTAAAAAGACGATAGATAAGTTTACTTTTACCGGGCTTATTAAATGCGGCGAGTGTGGAGCGAGTATTACAGCTGAACTTCAAAAAGGACATATTTATTATCGTTGTACCAAGAAGCTCACCGCCTGCACGCAAAAGTTTCTTAGGGAAGAGGCTTTGCTTGAGCAGATTAACAACGCAATCCTAAAAGTGTTTATAGATAATCAAGCGAAAGAAGAAATAATTAACCGCTTAGAAGAATTAGCGCAGGAAGAAAGCAAAGCCTCTTCCCTTGTCGTTCGCCAAGCCGCCGATAAGCTCAAGGAGTTTGACGAAAAGATAGAAAGATTAATTGATCTCTATATCGCTAAGGAGTTATCTCAAGAGGAATACCAGAGAAAGAAAGCCAAATTACTCAACGAAAAGAAAGAATTGCAGGAGCGGCTTGGCGAGGCAACAAAATCAGGCGGCGGGTGGCTCGAACCGACTAAGGAATTCGTAAATACTTGTAATCAAGCTGGTTCTGTCGCTTGGCAAGGAAACCCCAGCGCCAAACGTGCATTTTTAAAAAATCTCGGCTCGAACTTTATTTTAAAAGACAGAAACCTAATAATGAAAAGGGCTTATCCTTACGAACTCGTCGCAAAAATAAGCCCCTCTGAAGATTGGCTCCCCGATAGGGAGAGATTTCCGAATTTTTCAATCGAGCTGATTGTCGGCCTTACTAATGTCAGAACCGGCAACCGATGGATCGCCATTTTCTGATGTTAGAAGTTATTTTAAATAACTTTCAATTAATTCTGAAACACCCTGAATTAAATTTTTAACATCGTCTAGACTAAATGTATCCCAATCAGCATGCAATGCTTTATTTCTAATACCAGTATAATATCTAAGTTTTTTCGCCTCTAGAGAAGAAATAACTTTGGTTGTTTGTAAGGCGGTAATTGTAGAATCCAATTTTGAAATTTTTGTTACACCATTTTTTATGGCGACTTTTTTAATTGAGTCTTCAAAAATTGCTGAAGCAATTACAGAAGATTCTATTTTTTGGCTGTTATCACAATAATGTATTGCATGCTCTAAAAAATTGTTAAAATCAGCTGCCATTATTTCATTTTCAATTTTTGTAAGATAACCTTTATCTATTGCCTCATGTAGATGCCTGAGAAATCCAAACATCATTTGAACGTTATTGCAAAATATACCACCTTGGCGCTTGCTGTTATTAATTATAGATTGCGCTTCATTATAGAAAAAACTATCAATGGCTGTTATTTGCTGCGTGAGGGCAATTATCTTGTTAAACCAATATTCACAAGCAGCAGCCTTTTCTATAGGAATCATCCATTTTTCTTTTCGAAACGGCTCTCCTTCTTTTATAAGAGCTGTAATTCGTCTTTTATAATGAGTTTTTTTGTTCATATAATGGGCCGCCCTTTTCTAAACAATCAATATTATCGCAAGAATTAGGGCTTTTTTCAATTTCTTTTTTCTGTTCTTTGAGATAAAGATATACCCCCTTGGCGAGCAATTCGCCAATCTTTTCTATTCTCTGGCTCATGGGTATATCTTTGTAGTGGCTCATCGAGTTCTTTTTCCATAGAAATTAATAACGTCTAACAATGATTTCCGGCGCGAATTCTAACGTTATCAGTTCCATATATCCTGAAAGGAAGCTTTTTCTGAGATATTTTCGCTGGATGACGAAATTGCTTCTCTCCGCCTTCTTCCGGAGTTCTTTTTCCAGGGGGACAAAGAAGTAAACGTCGGTGGCGTAAGTTGAATCGGAAATAGGAGAAGAGCTGACCAGGCCGTATCTGAATTGCTTGACGATTACCTCGGTCGTTTTGCCCTGCTTTCTGAAAAGGACGACGTATTTATGAACGTAATCTCCCAACAAGGAAGAATGATCGGTGGCATAGGTGATGATTATTTTTTCTTCCTTGCTTTCAAAACGGATTTTTTCTTTCTGTCTTTCCATGGCTTTAAGGGTCGCCTCCCAGACTTTTTCAAATTCCACGTCATAAAATACGTCGAGAGTCTTGAATCTACCGGCATTTTCAATTGATGAAGTCAGGGCCTTCAAAATCAGCCAGAAATCGGCTGAATTATCCACTCTTGAAAGTGTAAAATCTGGACCAGAGCTGGCTTCTATTTTGCCGCCGTTCAACCTTCCCGCAAAAGAACCGGATAAAAATTCCGAAAAACCAACCGTCCGGCCGATAAGGTCGGCGAAGACATCGTCAAAGCTCTCTATTCTAAAAACAATCTCTCCGTTTTTCCTGATTTCGCCTTTTATCTTTCCGATAATCCCGGCGACAAAGATTCTTCCTTCAAAATAATTTTCCCGGGGAAAGATACAAAGATAAGCATCATTGTAAGGAGAAATCTGTCCATACCAATTGCCCTGTAGGTCTTCCAGTTTAGGAATCCCAGGGATAAACGCCGTACTTACTTCCAGCCAGCCGGTTTTATTGACCACCGCAGAGTTATTGCAGGAATAAATCAAGCAGGAAATTAAGAAAAGAGCGCTTAAAACGGTTACCAAAACCCAGACCCGGAAAGATTTAAAGAAAGGTTTTAAATAAACGGAAAATAATGAAGTAAGAAAACTTGATTCCGTGGAAATATCAACGGTGACGGTTTCGTTCCCGCCGCTGGTATCAATTTCAACCAACGCCGAATCGCTAAAGCCAACCGGCAAAGAGGCGGCGTCAATCGTTATCTCAATCTCCTGATAATCGGAAGCGTTGATTACCGTCTCTGAAAGCTTGACCCACGGCTTGTCCGCGGTAACGGTGCCGATTAACGCGCCCCCTCCGTCGTTAAAGACCGTAAGCAGGTCGGAAACAAAAACGCCGGGCTTGAGGTTTGCGAATTGCAGGTAATTCTTGTCCACCCTGACAATCGGAGGGGCCCCGGCGCCGCCCTGACTGGCTACCTGGCCGGCTTTCAGGTTTTCCAACTGCTCGTCGTATTGCTTCCTTTTGCCTGGGTCGGACAGGATGTCGTAGGCATTTTGTATTCTTTTGAATTCCTCCTCGGCTAGGTCCTTCAAGTCGGGCGCATCAGGAGAAACCCGATCCGGGTGGAACTGAAGAACCAGCTTCCGGTAAGCCTTTTTTATCTCTTCCTCAGAGGCGTTATCGCTTATCCGCAAAAAGTCGTAATAACTCGTGAAATCCTTCATCGTTTGTGCTCCAGGAATTGAACCGGCAGTTTTCCGGCTATCAGGCCCATCCCCTTCCTGAATTCGTTGTTTTCCACTTTGAGGTTTAAATCTTTTCTCGAAACGAACTCCGAGAGGAAGTTTTGATCGGCGTCCGGGGTTGAGATTGCCAGAATTTCTATTTTGTCTTTCTTCATTTCTCTGGCGATTTCCAAGGCTGAATTAGGATCGTTGGGGCAGCCGTCGGTGACGGCAACCACCACGCGGCAGCCTTTTCTTCTTAAAAGTCTTCCCGACGCCGTATTAAGGGCATCGGTAAGATTCGTGGATCCCGTGATGGAAATCTTTTCCACGCCGTTGGCAATCAGCGAGACGTCTCTTGTCGGCTCGCAGATTAAATGCGCCTTGTCGCCGAAATCAACCAAGCCGACGCGATAGCCTTTCCTTATGGCGGTCCTGGCGAAATCCAAGGCTCCCTGCTTTGCCTGAACAATTTTTTCCCCGAACATGCTTCCCGAGCAGTCAACCAGAAGATAGACGATTGCCGGGCTTTTATGAAAATAAGGGGTTTCCGGTTTTGAATAAAAAGAGGTTTCCTTGCCGTCAGACGATTTGACAACCAGCTTTCCGTCAGAACCGAGGGCTAAAAGTTTCTTTTCCATCGTTCACACTCCTTTCTTTTGGGTGGTGTTTTGGGCGGTGTTTCGGAAACACCACCTCTTTATTTTTGAAACTCCCTGATTCCGTTAAAGTTAGAAACGATTTCCTTGAATCCCATTCGCTAACTTTCCTTTTTTATACCCAAGACTCTCTGTTTTATAATACTTAAAATAAATTTGATTATATTCTTTACTTCTTCGGGCAAGAAAGAATAACCGAGCAAGAGCAGACAGAGAACGACGAGCAACGGGACGAACGACGCTAGGTTCATAACGAAAGCGACAACCAAAAGAACAAGGAACGACCAGAAAAGAATTTTCGGAAGAACCAGCCAGAAGGGAGTTTCGCCGGCAATGTCGGAAAGCTCGAAAGAACCGCACTTGCTACAGGCCAGGGCCGCTTTGGGATTGACGTTGCGGCATTTAGAACAGACCCTGACCTCAAATGTTTTGGCGCAGTATGCGCAGAACGTAGGCGTTCCCGGATTCAGTCTTTTGCAATACGGGCAGTATCTCATATCAAGGAAAACGCTCCTTCTTTGTTGGGCTTGCGCCAGATTTGAGAAAGGATTTTTTCCGGCGAAACGTCTTTTTCAACGGCCAGCCAGCAGAAGCTTTTGTCGGTAATCTTTTCGATTGTCCTTAAAAGAGTTTTTAATCTGACAGGACTTTTACATATAAGCAATAGCCGGAAGTTCCGGTTTTGAAAGCCGAGCTGCCTCTGGAAATCCCCGCTCAAGCCGTAATCCAGGTAATCCCCGATTTTCTTCCTGATTCTTTTCAGGCTTTCATTCGAGCGGTCTATTTCCAGGAAAAAATCAAGGGTCTTGTCCGGGCAGCCGAGGCGGAAATAAGCGTCGGGGTAGATTCTCGCTTCCTCCCCCGAAAACAAAGCCGGTTTGTATTTCCAGATTTCGGTTTTCATCCGGCAGTCTTTACGGGAAGAGACCTCGAGGGCATACCGGAAATCGTTGATTGACAAAAAATGAGAGAGGAAGGAATCCCGGGTTTTCAGGGCCTTGAATCTTTTTTTCCCGATCTCCGCGGGGTCGAGTCCGGTTTTGAAAGAGATGATTTCTATCGCCCTCTGCCCGGCAAGATAAAGAATCCGCTTTTTGAAAGCATCCATGAAAAGCCGCCGGGAAAGGAAACCGTTATCAAAGAGTTTTCGCAATCTGTCGTTGGTCCGCTTCAGGCAGTTGAAGCCGCAGAGATTTTTGATTTGCTCTCCGCCCAAGAAGCGGTAGTCAAAAACCTTTTTGAGAATCTCCGAGTCCCGGGGCTGCAAGACGAAAGGGTTTCCGCTTCTTTGAAAGATTTTCCTTCTTCTACCAGCCATCGGCTTCCTCCTTCCCGGATTCGGTCCGGCCGCTTTCTTTTGCCATCCCCATTTTTTCGCGCCTCTCGCGGATTTCTTTTTCGATTTCCTCGAACGTCCGGGTGTAATAGGAAAAGGAAAGGTCTCTCAATTCCTCTATTGTGCCGGAATCAACCTCAACCTTTTCCGGCAGCGGCAGCTTGACCAGGCGGTGCGGCTCTCCCCGGGTTTTGAAATACGCTTCCCCCACGCCCAGCTCGGTCAGCTTCTTGGTCAGGAATTCCTTGGCGCTGGGATTCAACTCCTGGGAGAGGACGAAGGCGTCGCTGTGGTTGACCCTGAAAACCAAAATCGCCTTGGTGTTTCCCAGAATCGCCTCAAGGAGTTTTCTTTCTATCTGGAACAGATTCTGGTGGCTCATCCGCAGGAATAATTTGTACTTCCGGCTTTCCGAAAGAATCGTTTCCATCGAAGAAACCTCCTGGGTGGCCAAGGACTGGAATTCGTCGGCGAAAATGTAGAAAGGTTTTCTCTGCTGGTAGGGAACGTTGGCCCGCGAAAGGGCCGCCAGCTGGAGTTTGCACAAGAAGAGACTGGCCAGCAAGAAGCTGTTGCTCTTCATTTTTCCTTTCGAGAGGTTGACTATTATCCATTTGCGCTTGTCTATGGCGTCCCGGAAGTCGAAACTGCTCTTTGACTGGCCTATTAAATACCGAATCGAAATATCTCCGAGAAATTCCCCTATTTTATTTAGTGAAGGATCTCGATAAATGGTTTTCTGTGGCTCGGTCAGCTTGTTATAGCGCCAGACCCAGTTTTTTGCCTCCTCGTTCTGGATGTTGGCGGCCAGCGAATTCCTGAAATGGTGGTTGATCAAAAGATGCGGCGCCTCGGCTAGGGTGAGGTTGTTTTCGGCCAGGATCACCAGGACGTTTCTCATCAGCTCGTTGGTCCGCGGCCCCCAGAATTCGGCCCAGCGGCTGCGGAAGACCTCAACCAACTCCAAAACCGTGGAATAAACCGACTCGTTTTTCTGGACTTCCAAAGGGTTGAAGGAAACTGTCCTTTCCGGGTTGAAAGGCTCGATGAGAATCAGCTTCCGGGCCATGATTTTTCTTTCCATCTCGTTTTTTTTCTTGAAAATATAAGCCATGAATTTAATCACTTGCTCGGTCAGGTCGCCATGGACGTCAAAGAGGGCGAGAGGTTCATTTGACAGAATATGATGCCTAATCATTCGTTCCAACATGGTAGTTTTTCCCGTTCCCGTCGCTCCGATAACATAAATATGACTCTCCTTTTCCGCAGCAGAAAGATGAATTTCTTCTTCTTTGTTCCGGTCGTAAAGCGACTGGGCGTTTCCTATGTATAAAGAATTTGAAGATGGCTTTTCTTGTTTGGAAAAAACAAGGTTACTTAGAAACTCAAATAAATTAATTAGCAGTTTTTCCAAAAATCTCATTTTTGCTCCTCCGGGGGATTGCCGCTTCCTTTTTTGAGGAAACTGCTGAAATCCTTGAATTCCGGCATGCTCTTCAGCAAGGAAGAAGCGGATTCGGAAAAACTGAACACCCTGAAATTCTTGTTCAAAGACCTTAAAGTCATACTGACAGGGAGAATCATGACATCACCGGTGAAAAAAACGTAAAAAACGTCCGAATTCTTCCTAAGCGAACTATGGACGCCTTCAACGAGCATCGGGTCGTCTATTTTGGTTTCTCCACTTGAGCTTGGAGGGCAATGAATCAGCCTTATGTTCTGCGAAACCAGGGCGCGCTGTACGGATAAATCGAGTTCTAGCGTTTTGAAATCGCCGTAAGCGAAACCCTCCGCAATCACACCGTATTGCTTTGTCAAATCCAAAAACTTGTAAAACGCCCTGTTCACCTCGTAACCGAATCGCTTGGCCGAGTATACTAAATTCGGCAAATCAATTAAAATAACCACTTTTCTTACCTTTTCCTCTGTTTTCTCCATTTCTCCCTCCTTTGTGAAAATCAGCGTTAATCATTGAGTTCTTTTACCAAGGATAGAAATGGAAGCCCTTCGGAAGTAAAGGGGGCACTTCGGAAGTTTTCTTAAGCTGGGGGTAAGGCGAAAATTATGAAAGAAAAGAGATTTTTAATGCAGGTGAATTTTTTGTAACTCTATAATTAAATTGGGGTTATGAAGAAAAAGGGTTAGCTTAATTCGTCAAATTGCTTTTTGGGCCTTGGTTTATCGAATTCAATTGGTAATGATCCTTCATTAATTTGGTTATTAATCTCTTGTACTAAGGTTTTAATTAACCAATTTTTAAGCTCGTTTAAGGCGGTTAATTTGTTAAAATTTATTCTGTTTTCTGCTATTATCAGCCATAATGATGCCTCCGTAGCAGGTCCTATTATTTTTTGAACAACCTCATGCTCATGTTCTAAAAAGCGTTCATTCTTAATTTTGTATTTTACAATATTTATTACACTTGAAATAGCAGGCTTCTTAATCAACTGTCCAAAAGTGATATTTTGGGGCTGTAAAATATCTGGCTCGGCGTCTTTATCTTCTTTATTTTCTTTTATTATTAGAAGTATTAAATCTTTTAATTCTTCATATTCTATCTCATCGGGTGAAAGAATTTTTTTCTTGTCACCACGCTGACATTCCAAAATCCTTAAGTACTTTTTAAATTTTTCTCTTTCCTCCAATAATTCTCTAATTACTTCCCTAACTGATGGCAAATCCCAATAAGACATTTTCTCTTCTTCTTTTCGTTTTTCTTTTCGTTTTTGAGTTATGACGTCATAAGCCTGGCTGTAATTGTAATCTTTGTTTTCAAAGAATTTTAACATTTTGTTAATGTTTTTGTCGTCCACTCCTTTAAAACCTTCCCTTATCCAGCAATCCACCAAAGATGAGTTAACTTCTATGAAATCCGGGTATTTTTGCCATGCGATAGTCAAACCTTCTTTTTTCTTTAAAGGATCAACTATCTCCATTGCTCTTTTGTAAAGGTTATGGGCCTCAAAGAGATTTGAAGAAAAGCCGAGACTTTTAAACTCAAGATTTTCTTTTTCATGCTTCGCATCCTTTCCTTCCCCTTTCCTTTCAATTTCCCATAATCCTTCTTTTCCCCCGAAGCCATTTAATAAAGAGATATAATCGTCAAAAGTTTTTGCTGGATTAGTCACTAGTCTCTCTGTCCCTTTCCTCCAGCTATGGAAAATGACAAAACCATATACCCAATGTATATACTCGCTCTGGACATTTCTTTCCAGTAAAAATTTTAAAAGTGGATGCAATATCGTTTTTATGTCTTTAAATTTTTCACGAGAACAAAGGGGATAGATTTCTATTTGTTCGCCTAAGGGCTTCTCCGGGAAAATATTAATTTCTTTATTTACTTTACTCCCTGTCGTCAGGCTTTCTTCATTCTTAACTTCTATTTCTTCTCCTATTTCTTCTTTTTTCGTTTCTTCTAAAGTTTTTTCAATTTTAGCAATTATTGGTTTATAAATTCCCGCACTAGCCTTCTCTTGTACATTTTTACTTATCTCGCATAATCCTAAATAAGGCTTTTGAATAGGATAAAATATTTTTTCAGATAAGTACTCTATTTTAAACCCCCTCTGAATAAAAAAATTGATCGCCGCGCGCTGTTTTGGGTTATTGTTTAAGCTCTCTTTCGCCTCCCCGAGAATCTGCCAAAGAGATAAATAAAAAGGATTTGGCAAACATTCTCTTTCTTTTTCATACATAGCCGAGGCCTCGTAAATAAAGGAACAGCGATTTTCTTCATAAACCTCAAAAATGTAGTTAGACATCGCCTCGCTAATGGAAGATTCGATCAGCGTTTCATAATAAAATAAATCATTCCAAAACCTTTCTTTTAAGGCTTCTTTTTCATTTGCAACTTCAAAGGTAGCCCTCCATTCCAACCAAAACTTTGGACAAGGGTAAGCTCCTGAAAATATATTGCCTCCTTCTATAATAAAGAATGGGGAAATTGAATCCGGCCGTGGATTCCAATGTGTCTTCTCAAAAAAATATTCATAATGTGTATCTTTAAAGAGGCTCCGTAAAGTGCCGGCAAAATTTCCATAGCCATGTATTCTTGACCAATTTAAAATTCCTCTAAATTTCTTCTCTGGCATTTCCTCCGTTACTGTTAATACGCCTGATTTATCATCGTAAAAAATTCCTTTAATCTCCTTTATTTTTTCCAAAATCTCCTTAGTTTCTAATTCCACTTCCCTAGTCATTGAAAGGATTTCTTTTTTAGAATTTCTCCGGAGAAAAGTCGTTATTTTCTTCTTTAAGAAATAAAAAAGGGAGGGTGCTATCATCCTCCCTTTAAAAAAATGCGAAGCCATAAACGAACCTCCCTATTTCCCTTTGTGCATTTTCTCTTCCACAGAGAACGCCTTTTCGGCTAATTCGTAGAAGAGCGGATGGCCTGCCAACCTCGTATCAAGATCTGCTGCATCAGCGGCTCTTCCAAGAGATACTTCTACTCCGGGAATTGAACGCGGACGGGATTCCGAATAAAGAAGATTCTCGACTGAAAGAGAAAAATCTTGTTTCAGTTTCTTTCTGTAATATCTTACCTTCCGAGAATACATTGGATATGCTGCCAACATAGCCGCGATAAAGTTTTTAAGATCCTCGTCTTTGTCTACCGCTATCTTTAACATGTCAACCTTTTTGAATATCTTGCTTTCGTGCATCGGCGTTAAATCTCTTCGCATCTTTTCCTCCTTTTTATAAGGTTCAATCTGCCCTCTAAGACCATCCTAAAGAGCAAATTTCACCCTACAAAAAGAAGAATTGCCTGTTTGATTGTTAAAGAACAATATCTTTATTAACCCAATATTAACATCTTCTAAATCACTTGTCAAGCCGAGGGAAAAACGGGAATTTTCCCTGTTTTTTCAGAAGACAAACCCCCAATCCCGCGCTGTCGAACATGTGGCCCCAGTAGATTTCCTTGTACCTCCGGTTCTGGTTGAGATAGATTCTCAGCTCCGGGTAAATCGAGCAGATTAACTTGGCCATGTCCTTCTTGCCGGCGTTGCCGTTTCCGCAGACTATTTTTCTGGCGGTTCTGGGCGAAAACTCAAAAATCTTCATCTTTTCCTTTTTCGCCAGACATTTTATCTCTTCAATGACCACGTCCAGGAATCTTGACTGCTTGCTCCAGAAAAAAAAGGGCTTTTCGATAACCAGAACGTGAGGCGCATATTTCTCAATCAGATCGGAGAAAACTCTTTTGACCTCTGCCAGCCTTTTCCGGAGAGAGCCTCTGGTTGAAAGGACTTTTACCATGGGAGCTTCAATATCTTTTCCCCGGAAGACCGTCACCCCCCAGTATCTCGTTCCCGGGTCAACGGCGATAATTCTTTTCGTCATGTTTCTGGATTAAATAATTGAACAGCGCGCCCTTTGATTTTCTGATTTTCCTTTCCGGAACTTGTTTCACCTGGCTGTATATTTCCCATAGAAGCCATTCCGGGTATTTCCGGCAGACGAAAAGATAAAATCTCAGATTCTCCTTGTCATCCAAGCCTTCGGCCAAATCTTTCGCCAAAAGCTCCTCTTTCGTTAAGAGAGAATTAGATTCGTTTCGTTTATCGTTATCGATATTATTTATATTATTACGATTATCGTTATCGTTTCGTGTTTCGGGCATGCTTTTATTTTTTTAATTTTTCGACCTTTTTGTCCGGCGAATCGAGCAGTTTAGCTCTCTCCTTGATTTTTTCCTTCCATTCATCAAACAAGGGCCGGTAGATGTCGTCCACGAGACGGCAGCAGGCGACCTCCAGTCCGATGACATGGTAAAGCTTCGGCACGACCAGCCCTCTCTCCCAGCGGGAAATCTGGAAAGAAGTGGTTCCTAGAAGCAGGGCCAAATCATCCTGCCGATAACCTTTTTCTTCCCGGTAAAGACGGATCCGGTTATTGATTATCGGCTCCCTTTTTGCCAAATCCTCCTTTTCTTTAGCCATATTTTTAACTTAACAAGATAGAGGCAAAGCCAGAAAGACGTGTAAATCTGACTTTCCAGTCAGATGCCCTGTAAGTCAATTATTCCCGTCTTGGAGAAGATGTCTTCTAAACCTTTAATGAAAATAGGACCTTAAAAATAAGAAAGGGGGTGATGAATGAGAAATATCACGCCGGAAGAAACAAAGAAATACAGGCACATAATAAGCGGGCAGTTCAGCAATTTTGTGCTGCTTGCAACGGAATTAGAAGGCATAGAGACAGCGGTCATCGCCGCCATGAATGGCACGAAAGGGAATTATGTTACTGAGCCTTTGGCAGTGCTGGTTAACAAGGAAATCCTCGGGAAGCTTAAAAGCCCGGGCGATGTTCTAGTCGCAGGGAAAAGCTTAATCCTGGAATGAAAGGAGCCGATATGTGGAACAAACCAAGCAGTGAAGAGCTGGCAAAAATTCCAGCATTTTATTCAAGCGAGGAAGTGCCGTTAAAGGAAAAGATGATTCACATGCATTTCTTTATTGGCGGATGCGATTGGTATGCTGCTGAATATTCGTCAGAAGAGCGGTGTTTTTTTGGCTTCGCGATACTCAACAATGATCCGCAAAATGCCGAGTGGGGATATTTCAGCTTGCAGGAACTCAGCGAGTTAAAGGTTGATTTTCTTGAGGTTGATAGGGATTTGCATTTCAAGCCATGCCGGGCAGTCGAAATTGAAAAAATCAGAGAAGCGCAGGAATGGAAGTTAGAGACAGCGCAAATAAGAAAGGAGGAATAAATGCTTCGCGTTTGGGTTGCTGCCATTGCTATTGCTCTCTTCCCCTTGATTGCACGGGCTGAAGAACAAACGGTTGAGCGGCATGCCGAGCTTCAAACAGGAAAAGAGGAACAAGTTCTTATCACCGTGAGTGTAGGGAAACAATCAGGAAAGGTAAGAATAGCAATTTTGAATGTTAAAAAAGAGAATAAGGAGGAACGACAGAAAGAAGAGTTTGTTTTGTTTGACTGCGGAGAGTCTGTTTCTGATAAAAAACATTCAAAAAGGAGGGGAAAATGATAGAAGTGGCCAGAGTGTACAAGATTGATAACATCTCGTCAGTAAAGGCATTTGCCGATGTGGTTATCGGGCAGGTGCTTGTCAAGGGAGTCAGGGTTGTTCAGGGCAAGAACGGTTTGTTTGCCGGCATGCCCAAATCCAAGGGAAAAGACGGCAAGTGGTACGACACGGTAAAGATTCTTGATGATAAGCTACAGCAGGAGCTACAGGATACACTTTTAGAGGCGTATAACGTTTGATAGAAAGATAAAAACAGAAAGGAGAAAACGATGCGTATCTTAGCCAATTACGGATGCAAAACCAACGGCGAGAGTTATTCAGTAACCTTTGAGACAATGGGCGACGTCGGCAAAGAAAAGGCGGAGTCAACCATTGATGAACTCTTCGGCTTGGCCAAAGAAGCGGTTAAAAGGCAGATTGAAGGCAAGGCTCCGAAAGAAAAGGAAGATCATCAACCAGAAAAATCCAATCTGGCGGCCACCAAGAAACAGGTGAATCTGATCATCAAACTGGCCAAAGAGAAAGGGAAATTTATTGAAAATCCTGGCGCCTTAACCATAGCTGAAGCCAGTAAGACCATTGAGGAGCTGATGGCTGCTTAGCTGAGGAGGAAAAGAATGTACAGCCCAAAGATTGAGCCGGAGCAGATAAAAAAGCTGTACCTGCTTAAGATGAGTTACGCCGCCTTGAGGATAAAGAAACCGATAACGGAGATGGTCAGGGAAGCCCTTGATGATTACCTTCCCAAAGCGGAAAAACAAATCACTTCCTCTGGCGGCACTATTCTCAAACCCGAAGAACTAGGTTAAAGGAATAAAAAAAACAAAGGGAGTCAGTGGTTAAATTCATTGACTCCCTCTTTTTAGAGTTAAAATATAGAATATTTGTAAATTTATCTAAAATTCTATTTTAACCAGAAATTTGTTCTTTCATAGCCTTTTTTATTAAAGTATTATACCTAACTGATATTATCTTTGTCAACTTTTTTATTTCCCGGCGACCATTTCAAAACATAAATCAAACCATGTATAGGGGTTATTACATTACTAAGTTCTATAAACATTCTCCCATCATGCTCTCTGCCTGTATTCCAAAATTTTGATGAATGTATTCTAAAATATTCATCAATATGTTGGACTCGACCTTCTCCTAGCCATACATCGTAATCATAATCTATTAAATCAAAATCTTTAGGGAATACTACTCTAAAATTAAAATTTTCTGTTGGATAAGCAATACGAACTGCCCAATATTCATATTGTATATCTCTTTCTTTCATTTCTTCATAGGTCATTGCAAAACTACCTTTTGGAGCTTGGTTTTTAAATGAATAGTTTATAACCTTATCTTTTGGCAGAACTGGTAAAAAATTTAATTTCCAAAATAGTCTATGCTTGCCGTGCGTAACTACGACGGGCTTTAAAACAATTTTACCGTCATCTGAAGAAGTGGTGCAAAAAGAAATTTCCTCATTAATTTCTTTAGGGACATGAGGAATGATTACTAGGTGTTCCACACTATATATTCTGTCAGTTGTTGCTTTAAGTGTTATTTCGTTAGTGCTATCGTTTGAGCCATCTTCTTTTATCTCTCCACGTACATTATAAGAAAGCCGCGATACTCCATAAAATTTTGAATCCAATTTCTGCAAATAAGCATGATTTTCTAACGCTCTTTCTTTATTGGCTTTGCTCTCAACAACTAAAATATCAGTTGATCTAATATAAATAAAACAAATGAAAAGGATAACTTCAATAAGGAAAATATATAAAGTAAAACACAGTTTTTCAAAAGGATTAGAATTGGGAAATAAACCAGCAATGACGGTAAAAATTGCAAAAGGTGAACCTATTACTGAAGTAAAAATAGTAATTCGCAATCGTACAGATTTGATTGCATAACCATATAAATATCTGAGTTTTTTCAATGTTAAAAACTCTCTCATTTTCACCCTCTCTTATCACAGTAATAAGTTGTGCAATTGACGTATTATACCATAGTTTAATACATATACTACAATTTTTTAATGACTAATTTAATCTATCCCTAATCACCTCGGTAAATAGCATTTGCCGCTTTCATTTTTTCCCGCTCCTCCTAAAGAGGGAAATTTTAATTTACAGACTTACAACTTCACCTCTAATTCAAACTTAAATGTTGTATTGTGCCCACACCTATTTATCGGTTGGAGTGCAATATTACCAGATGCAAAGGGAATAGTTGCTAAGATTCTTGCCTTTTTATTTTCAATTATTACCTTCTCTAATAGAAGCCGGAGAAAATTTTGTTTATTTTCGGGGGTAAAATGATATAACTTTCCTCTTAAGAATTGACAATATTCTAGAATGCTTTTTATTGTTTCCTTTTTCCTGAATTGATGAATTTCTTTGTCCTTCAAGTTTTTTAGTACTAAATTCAGCTGGTTTCTTTCAGCGTTGACCTTACCCATCTCTTTTTCAAACTGAACTATTTCAATCACCTGTTTCCTGTAGGCTTCAAACAATCTTTCTTCTTCAACGGCGAAATTCTTTAATCTTTTCTCTGTTTCTCCGATTTCTTTTTCTACTTGAGCCGGTTCTGACTTTTGTTTTTCTTCAAACTTTTCTACCTGTTCAAGAATGAGCCTGGGATTTTGGATTGCGTTTACAACGGCATTCCAAACAATGCCGTCAAATTTTCCAGCAGGGGTAAACCCCGCCTTACACTTGCTTGGTCTTGGGAACATCCTCAATCGGTTGGTACAGCGATAATAGGGCTTGTCGTGGCACGGCGTTCCCGCGCAACGATACCCGCATTGACCGCACCAAACCAGCCCTGTCAAAAGATAAAAATTCCTGGAATTGTTTCTTTTGGCATACCATTTATTTCTTTTTATTTGTGACTGCACCGCATAAAAAGTCTTCTCATCAATTATTTTCAATTGATCCGACAATTTGATTTGAATCCATTCGTCCCTTGGGCGTAATATCCGCCTGTCTTTATTTTGTTTTTTATAACCGACTTTGGCGACGGAATCCCCCGACTCTACCGATTTGTGCTTATTCCAATAAGTGATTCCAATATAGGTGGAATTTGTTAATACGCGATGAACCGAGCTTCCGCCCCACATTGAATTTTTTCTTGAAGGAATCTTCAGCTCATAAAGCTCTCTTACTACCCGTCTCTCGCTTAGCCCCTCTTTGGCAACCCAGTTAAACATCATCTTCACTATTTCCGCTTCATTTTTGTTAATCTTATAAAAACCTTCTCTCTCTTTGGTTTTCGGAACATAGTCGTAGCCATAAGGCGGAGTGTTGCCCATAATTAAATTTCTAACTTCTACTTTATATTTCTTTCCCCTTCTTACTCTGTCGGCCATCATTTGCCGTTCAAACTCGGCAAACGAGCCCAACATATTAATCATGAAATTGGACATCGGTCCTTCGGTATTAGGCAGTTTTTTGAAAATAAGCTTTATCCCTTTCCTTTCCAAATCTTTTTTGATTATCCCCAGATGCAATACTTCCCGGCTTAGACGATCCACGTCATTTATCAAAACCGCCTCAAAAATACCTTTGGGCGCATCGTCTCTTAAGCGATCAAGGGCCGGGCGTTCTAACAGGCCGCCGCTCCAGCCTTCGTCAATATATCTTTCAGTAATTTTATAATTGTTCGCTTCCGCAAAATCCTCGAGTTCCTGAATCTGGGAATCAATGGTCTTTCCTTGTTTCTGTTCCTCGGAGCTGACGCGACAGTAAAGAGCAATCTTGCTGATATTTCTAAGGTTGTGATTCGTTGTGTTTGACATCGATTTCAGCATAACTTTATTCTCAATATGTTGTCTATAGATACCCCAAAAAAGCAGGCATTAACAAGAAAAATCGGAGTTATCGCTTAAGAGCATTTCAAAGGCGCGCTGAATTCTCCGCTCGGCGTCTTCGGGGAAGACCTGCTCCCAGACGACTTCTAAATCGTTTTTTTCTCCGGATTGTTTACGGATTTTTTTGTGTTTCTTTAAGATTTTCTTCGATGTTTTCATGTCCTACCTTAACCATAAAAAAGAAGAGGACCCTGAAAAAGAATGGAAAATCTGACTTGGGAAGCAACTGACTTGGTAGACAGATTTACCCGCCTTTCCTGGAAATCCCAAAGAGATAAATTAACTAATATGGACGATGACAGAATAACGACTTTTGCCGAGACCAATTTCCGGAACGAAAGGAAAAGGTTCGGCATCAGAAAAAAAGACCGGCGCTATCACATGTATGTCGTGGGAAAAACCGGCGTGGGAAAATCTACCCTGCTTTTGAATATGGTTAAGCAGGACATCGAGAATGGCGAGGGTCTGGCGCTTCTGGATCCGCACGGAGATTTGGTTGAGAAAATTGTAAAAGTTATTCCCGAATCCCGAATCAAAGAATTAATTTATTTTAATCCGCAGCATAAAGAGCAAGCCTTGTATTTCAATCCCTTGGAGGTTTTGAATCATTCAGAATCTCACCTGGTCGTTTCTTCTCTGGTGAGCGTCTTCAAGAAAATCTGGGCTGATTCCTGGGGACCGCGACTGGAATACATCTTAAGGAACGCCCTTTCTACTTTGGTGGAATTTTCGGGCGCAACCTTACTTGATTTGCAGAGAATCCTGCGGGACAGGGATTTCCGGCTGAAGGTGATAGCCAGGTTGAAAAACGAGCAGTTGAAGAATTTCTGGCTCAATGAATTCGAGAAATACTCTCCTTACTTTCAGCAGGAAGCCGTCTCCCCCATTCAAAACAAAATCGGCCAGTTCCTGAATAATCCTATTTTGAAAAAAATTGTCAGCCGGCCGAAAAGCAGTTTTAACTTGAGAGAAATAATGGACTCCGGAAAGATTCTTTTGGTAAATCTATCCAAAGGAAAAATCGGAGAGGATTCGGCGTCTCTCCTAGGCGCGATGCTAATTGCCAAAATGGGCTTGAGCGCCTTAAGCCGGCAGGATACCGAGGAAGAAAAAAGAAAAGATTTTTATCTTTACGTGGACGAATTTCAGTCGTTTGCCACTTCCTCATTTGCCGACATTCTCTCCGAGGCCAGAAAATATCACCTGAATCTTATCCTGGCCAATCAATACCTCAGCCAGATAGACGAGAAGGTCAGAGACGCTATCTTCGGCAACGTGGGAACGATTATTTCCTTCAAGGTGGGTCTTGAAGACGCCAAATTCCTGGCCGAAGAATTTTATCCGGTATTTAGCCAAGAGGATTTAATCAATCTTCCCTGCTACAGCATTTATCTCAAGCTGATGATTGACGGCAAAACTTCAAAACCTTTTAGCGGGGACAGCTTAAAACCAAATACTGAAGTACCATTTAAAGAAAAATAAAAAAGTTTTTGGTTCGCCTGGGGAAGCTTGATTTTACCATTTTACTATTTTAGTATAACAGAAGGTCAAGAGTAGTCCTTTTAAAATACAAAATGAAAGGTGGTATACCATGTATCCTAAAAAAGAGGTTGTTGATTTTGAAAAGAAATGCGGGGTAAGGGTTATTTATGCCGGTTTTTGCTCAGAGAAGGAAACATGTACAATTCCCGCGAGGTGGGCTCGAGTGGGAAAAAGCAGCAATGATTATTTTAAGAAAGGTTATATGGTAATACTTTCGGGGAGAATCTTTTGCCGCAGAACTGTGGGTCCTAATTATATTCCGCTTGTTTTAAAGAATTTTAAGGCAGCTGATAAGTTAGCTAATATGATGGGAAGGCGGGGAATGTTGGTTGTCAAAATTTCCAAGTATAACTCCTCATAGCGTAACCAATTCGCATTGGCACACTAAGACCTAAGGTTTTAAAAGCTTTGGGTCTTATTTTTTGACGTAGCTTTCCCATAAAAAAGAAAATACTTTTTCGCTATGAGTTTGTCCTTTCATGTCTTTCTCATCTACATAAACAGCTGGTTCTAAAGGACAAAAATATTTTCTTAATTTTTCAGGACACATTTTAACAAAATCTTCCGTTACAAAAAGATACTTTTCGTTTCTATTAAGGTCGCAACATTTGGCTGCCACATCTAATTTTAGATATGAATTATTTCGCTTCTCAAGATCCAATGTCTCTGCAACCGCCGCTCCTAGATGAATAGGCCATCCTTCCATCTTTTCTCCCCGAGACATGATTGTCTCGAATAATCTTGCAACCGCTGCTATCATCCTCGGAATGTCGGGGAAAAATCCAATAAACAACTTATCACCCGCCCCTCGGTCAAACAAATGACCATAAAACTGATCAAATTGAGATACAATTGCGGTACTCCAAAAAGCCGCAAGGTCAGCGTATCCTGTAGCGCCTAGTTCGATATATTTATTTTTTGAGTCACGCATATCAACAATAATAAATACAGGATTTTGCACGCCACGATCTACTGGAGCTTTAGCCGCCTTTTGATAAACTTCATTGCTTATTTGTTCTATCAAAGGCTTTACTGTAGATGGTTTTAGGATTTCAATAAAATAACGATTTAAAGATTCTTCCAATTTTGTCATTACATCTAAAAAATCTTCTTTCTTAGACAAACATTGTAATTTTAAATCTTCATCCAACTTATGCGCGAAAGCCTTTTCGTACACGATAGAAAAAATTTTCCATGCCTTATCAAATGGCACCAATTGAATATCTTGTAGTAAAAAAGAGCTTTTAGAAATCGCGCTGTAGCTTGCTAAAAACAAATCAGATAAAGCATTTTGAAGCTTTCCTAATTCTTCTATACGGTCCAGTGTTATTTTGGGAACGCGCTCTCTTGAAATAGAAGATCGAATCCGGCCATAAAGAGTTTTATATCTTAGCGGGGCAAGAAAATTAGAATCCAATGTTTTGAGTAAATTCGGAAAATTGTAATAAAGGCTTAATTTAACTAAAGGCTGACTCTTGATGGAGGCTAAATGTCTAATTCTACCTATCATCTTATTATCGTCTAATTTCTCCGTATGAGAAATCATCTTTAACAGACTATTGAAAACCCCGTGCCAAGAATGAACATTAAAATGTATCTGCCTAAGAAATAGTTCGGGGGTCCGATTTACACTTAAAGATAGAAGAGGACCGGTAGATATATCTTTTAGCTCGCCACCACGTTTCGCTATTTCTATTAATAAATCAAAATAAAGCAGCAATTCGCTCTTCAAGCCGTCTTCAAAATAATCATTAAATTTGTTATCCCAATGTGGCCGCGCTTTGTAAATACGATATTCTTTGCCTTTGAAATAAACTTCTTCTTTGTAATATTTATCTCCCAAAAGATGACAATCTTCGAGTTTTGCTTTCTCACCGCCTGTCAGTTCGAGTTCCTCGCAAAAGATATCTGTGCCAAAATGATTGGGCTCTTCTTCAAAAAAATGCAATCCGTCATATGATTTTGCTTTATGGTCAAGAACAAAGTTAGCCAGTAATTTAGTTAGAAAAAAAGCCCTCAGGCCTTGCTCTTCCGGTTTTAACTGTTCTACCACAGTGGTTATGGTGAAAGGAATTATAAGTTCTGTTCTTTTAAGTTTTCTCCTGAAAACTTCATCAGTTTCACCCGTTCTGTATTTTCGAAGCCATACGCCTTTTCCCTGTTCAATGGAAGGGGTAAGAATACCATGGTCGCATAGAAAATCTAGATTTTGGCTAAGATACCAAGGAGGCATTTCGTTATACTTCTTAAGAATTTGACTAAAGGAAAGTGAGAAGTGAACATCCAGGGAGGTTTTAAGCTTAGCCTTTCTCTTTTCATACTGCCTTTTCAAAAATGAACGGAGTAGGTAAATTATTTTCAATGAGCATGCTCCAACAATAAATCCTTGCGGAACCCGGCAAGTAGTAATAAGCTCTGCTGCGTTTTCATAAACCTCTTCTTTAGATTGTATAAACTTCAATGTACCGTCAATTATTTTCTCCGCTACAGAAAGGCCAAAAAAACGCTGGTAGTCTAGAGGATTAATGATTAGACTATCAACATTGAATTTCGGCGAAAATTCTGTGGTTATCACTCGGAAAAAAGATTTTGCTAAAGCAGCACTTAAGTTTAATGAAAGGCAGTGAAAACACATAGTTTCACTGATTTTTTTTGATTTAGACGGTAAGTTAAAAAGTTTATGAATACATATTATGGGTTTTTTTAATGGGCATTTATGCGGAAAACAAAATTTAGAAGATAAAGCCGGGAAAATCATGGGGATAGCATAAAGCTTGGAAAGACGCTTGTTAACGAAAAAGCGTATTTTTCTTACACCCTCAATATTCAATTCAGAATCTATCGGTAGATATTTACTTTCATCAAAATAAGGCTGATCCAAAGTAAATTTCATTAAAAAAGGAGGAAGACGACCTTGGTCGATTTGATATACATATCCATAGTTCTGGAGTCTAGTAAGAAGAGTTTCTATTTGTCCATTATCTATGGGTAGCTCAAACTGAAGAACCAAGTGGTCAATATCAAGAGGAATTCCCTGAATTTGTAAAAATTCATCTTGTTGAAGTAGGTATTCATTATAGTCGGCGCGGGTAAATCCATGAAGCACCTTAGCTTTCTCATCGTACGAAAATTCACCCCGGGATGCTCTTAGATTCAATCCAGCAAAAGCAAATGTTTTAACTTGTGCGCCTTTCTCTTCAAAAAATTTTCTATGTGAAGCCAGAGTAGCTCTATGGTGACATGAATCATCAATCACAGCGATTTTCTTACCCTGAATATCTAAATCGGCGTTAAATTCAAAATATTTCCGATAAAAAATCCGACTGCTATCTGTCGGGAGGTTTAAGGATTTTAAAAGCTTACAGCTTTTCCTTGCTACCGGAACATAATAATCTGGTTTCCATTGTTCAATTTCTTTTATAAATTGCCGAAAGCTTTCAGCATATAGCTCTTCCCATCTGGCCATAGTCATTTACCATCTTCTCCATTCTTATAGGCCATTCTATACTATTTAGGTTGGTATTAATTTATCACTTAACTCCTTATGCTTCAAGCAAAAAATTGCGGTTCTTTGCGGTTCTTATGATTAAGAAAACATACAAAGTCCAAACAAAAAAGCGACCGACAAGCCAGGCGGGTTCAGTAGATAATTTCGGAATGAATATTGATAAAGATATACTAAATGCTGTTACTGGTTTGTCAAATGACAGTTCTTTAGGCAAACAGATATCCGGCTCTGTTGAATTCTAGACTGCCAAATGAGTGAGTTGTTAGATGAGCTTGGTTTCGATAAGTAATTTAATCCTGCTTTTTATCCCCCTCTCCCGTACCCTTTGATTTCCTTATCTCTTCCCCGATTTCTTCAAAAAATCCCTCGTAGAATTTCTTGTCTTCTACGGTTATTTCCCCTTCTTTTAGTCTCTCCGCGCTTTCACCGCCGCCGCCGGGCAAAGGGATAAGACCCAGGAAAAAACGGGCATGGCTTTGGGAATAGAGTTTTTCCGTAGTCTGAACGGCATTGAGATAGATCGTGGTCTTATTTTCCTCCAGAGATTGCAGGTTGGCGTTAAGAACAATGGCGATGCTTCTTCTTCCTTTCTGAAAATATCTGCTGGCCTGCAATCTTTTTGTTTCCCTGTCTTCAGAGGCAAGGGAGAAATTTTGCTTCAGGATGACCTGCTTTAAGGTATCAAAACAGGCGTTAATTGAAGCGTCATAAGTTCTTGAGTTGATATTGGCTTTTTCCTTAAAGACTTCTCCCGAGGGACTGAAGGTGGCGCAGCTGGAGAGAAACAAAATCCCCAAAGAAAGAACAAATAATCTCTTCCCCATCTATATTTCCTCTTTTGTTAATTTACTTTTTAGAATCTATAGGTAGCCCCAACACTCATCGCCGTCTCATCAATAAATCTACCTTCAATGTTAAGTGAGAAATTCTTGCCAATCTTGTAATCCGTGCCTAAAAACACGCCGAAGTTGTCAGTTGCTTTCATTTTCATCTTCATATCTTCATCTTTGTAGTTTATCCTTTGATCGGAATATTTCACACCAAGATAAGGAATAAAGTTCCCTAGTTTTTTAGCAACATAGGGCGCTATCTGCCATTCTTGGACAGTTGCTTTTGCATTCCATTGGTATTCTTCTCCAGCTGACTCAAAAGTTGCTGTCGTGCCTGTATCAGGGCCAGCTGTTACCACAGCGGTTCCACTTTCTTTCTCTGCCATTTTGTTCTTAAGCGAATTCCTATGTGTTAGATATTGAGCTTGTATTCCTAAAAACCAGCCATTCTCAAAAGGATATACTCCCTTCGCCCCCAATCCCCAAGCAAGGGCGCTCTTTCCCGTAAAAGTGCCGGTATTTTCCACAATGCCTGTATAGGTTCCTGAATTTCCTGATATAGGGTCATCGAAGGTTCCGCTATCAGACGCCTCTCCTTTAATTTTTTCTTTAAAGTTGGCTTCGCCTAATCTTACAAAAATATCCAGATTATCAAGCACGCCATAGCTTAACTTTATCATTGAACGCGACATGTTATTTAATTCTAGCTTAGATTTACTTTCACCCACGGCGCCAATTATGTGCAGATCAGTAGGTTCCCCATTGATGAGAATAGTTCCTGTATAATCGTAAGCGCTGGCGTCCCCTAAAGTAACGTCCTTATAATCTTTATCAAAAACAAACTCCTGATCCATGCCAATAGCAAACTTGCCTTGGCCCTGTGTTTCTACCCCGCCCATGCTTGCGGCGTAAACAACCACAGGCAGACAAAGAAATACCACCAGCCCTAAAAGAATTATTCTTTTCATCTTCACTCCTCCGGTTTATAGAATCTTTGGTTTCATCCCTGAATTTATCAGCTTCTATCTTTGGAATACCAGCCACTCCGATAGGCATCTTCATGCCCTTCGGGCGGATTGTAATCCGAATTGACTATGTTGTTGAGAAACTGACTGGCGACATCCTGTTTGTCGTGGTTCTCCCTGTCCTCGGCGCCTTCCCAGAACGCTCCTTTTTCTTTATCAGCCATTGTTAATCACCTCCTCTCATTATTGATAAATCTTGTCTATCGCTTTTTTCACGTCCTCGTTCATTAAGTTGGCATAGACCTCGGTGGTTCTGCTACTCGAATGGCCCAACTGCTCCTGAACCATCCTCAAATCGTGGTTGCTGGATTTATAGAGGAAACTTCCATAGGTGTGCCTCAGACAATGAATGGAGTAACGACTTTCAAGACCGGCTAACCCAATACACCTCTTGAAGGATTTCTGCAAGGCCCTTTTTGACAGCTGCCGACCGTTGCTATTGGTAAACAAAGAATCGCTTTTGGGTATGACCTTTTCTTTCCAGGCCAAATAAAAAAGACACTCCTTTTTGAATGTCTCGGGCAAATAAACGGTTCTCGGTTTATCTCCTTTTCCTTTTTTAACCGTTAAAGAAGAGTGTGCCTCTTTGAGATGCAAATCGGATGCTTTCAGATTAGTCATTTCTTCCACCCTCAGGCCGGTAAATAATCCCAGCTCCACCATAAACCAATCCCTGACCGAAACGGTTTTGTTTTCCTTTATAGCCCTGTTTCTGGCTTGCCGGCAGGATTTTCTCAACTTCCCGACTCTTCCCAGGTCAAGATACTTCGTCTCATTAACGGACCAGGAAAAATGGTTGTTTTTGGTTTTCTTTCTGGAAAGTTCACCTTTCATCAGTTTGATGAACTTGTTAAGGAATGACATAAAGGGTGAAATTGATTTGGAATAATTAAGGTTTAATTTTATGACAGACGGGGAAAGAAGAAATTTACTGGGTTTTAGCGGGGTTGGGAATTTATAGCGGTGCCGTGAAGAAGCGGAGATAAAAAGAGAGAGGGACAAAACCAGTTAAAGCAACCATAGGCCACCTCCTAATTTTAAAATGATTGTTTACCGACGACAAGTGTCGATTCTGGAAGGATTTTTCGTGGAAAGCGGAAACAAAAAAGGTTCACTTTTCTGATGAAAAGTGAACCTTGGGTCTAATATACAGCAGAAAAAGTGGTTGTCAAGAAAATTTCTTGTATAAATTTAGATTGTTGATAGATTACAACTTATAAAGTTCTTCTTTTTCTTTAATGATCTTCTTGAGCTTATTTATTTTAATCTTTTCTTGAAGCCTTCTTGATGATTCTACCAGTTTGACTCATTACACCTATCCCAGTGCCATCGGTAGCCTCTAAAGCATTTTGTATATTCTGTTTGTTAACTGCTAAATAGCGGGCCTTTGAAGATTTTACAACTTGACTTATGCCTTGGCTAATAGAACCAGGTTTTGTTTCAACTTCAATAGCTCTGTTTTTAGTAACGACGTCAATCCCCTTATTCGACTTGTACTCTGTATTAAACTTCTTTGCTAACTTTTCAGCAATTTTGTCGTGTACCGTATTACTCATAGTATCCTCCTTCAATAATTAGACTTTACGCCAAATCACATCTCCGGCTGCCAATACAGATTGACACTTTAAGCAATCGGTCTTTTTATTTACTGTCCACTTCTCAAGGGTACCCTCGAGACCATTGAATTTCTTCATGCTCATATCTTTATCGGGTGGCAAAAAACCAGTTAGGAGCTGCAAAACTTCATTTACTGCTTGACTAGCTAACACACCATTAAAGCTTACAACCTGAGCTTGTTTATCAGTGCCCTGAAAATAACTTCTTGGACGCCCACCTCTTTCATTCAAGAGTTTTTCCTCGCTCAGAAATCCGGTGCACCATAGACAAAACTCTCCAGGAATAAGAGTTGTTACGTTCCCGCCAATAAGCACCTCCTTTTTATTTTGGCCTGGCCTAATACGAAGACCTATGTCCACATAGGGGATGAGGTAACGCCAAGCAAGCTCCTGAAGATCAGCACGTGCTTGTAAATTATCTAGGCAACCAACAGCAACGTCGGCTTCTTTAAAAGCATCGATTGCCCTTTGGTTAGGTATGGGATCCGAAACTTTAATAAACTTCACTCGAGGGTTAATCAGCCATACCATTCGGGCCATAACATCGGTTTTCCTTTTTTTTAAGAGAGCATCCCACCAGAACATTCCTACTAAACGAGATCGGTTCGTTCGGTCGACTCGCTCACTATCAATTCCAATAATTTCCCCAACGCCCATATGAGCAAGTTGCTGTACGACGTGGCTTCCTCCACCACAAAGCCCTACGACAGCTACCTTGGCTTGCTTTAACTTTGACTCTCCCTTTCTACCAATAAGAAGAGTCTGACGATGAAAGATATCATCGACAACTTGATAAGATGAATTAGACTCTTCTTCCAGGAAGTCAATATTGGTTTTCCCTAACCAGCGGATTTTTACGTTTTTCTTTAAATTATCATCGTCCGGCATCAATACTAATCCGGCTGAATGATCTTGACCGAAAACTACCGAAGCATGAGGGCGGAGTGGAATTAGATTCTGGAAAACTGAAAGAAGTTCCATAGCGCTCTTACGATCATCCGTGGATAACCCTACTAACCCTGGATAGGGATGGCTATGAAAAAGAACAATACCAAGATTTTCTTCCAATGCCTTGTTTAAGATAGGAAGCATAGCGCTTCCGTACCACTTAGTTCCGTGTTCAGATGTTGGAAAATAGGCCTCATCTGGTAGCTGAATAATCTTCCTGACCAGAAGTACTACCTTGTGATAAAGGTAAGTATGGCTTACAAGCGCAAAAACAATCGGTTCTCGTCGTTTGCTTGAAAGGACAGCTTTCCTAAGAAGAATCCCCAGATTTGAGGGAATCCTTATTTCGGTAGAATTAATGGACTTCATTTCAATTCTTGGTAAACCTCCTCAAGGCAGATGCAACGAATTGCAGTAATGTGTTTTGATTCTTATCCCAAGGAAAGGCATACGAGAATTGCAGCCACCCTTCACCTTCGACCTGAACCTGACTAACGCTTCTAGGATCTTGACCGTCGGGAAGCTTGATCCCCGGTTTGACATAAATTTGCGGCCTAGGTTGCCCATCCTGAAGCATAAGAAGGACAGGGGTGACAGAAGGAGAGCAACCTTTTGGCAATGTTGTCTCTTTAATACGTATGAGAGTTTGGCCAGCCGACCCCTTAGCTACTGCAACCTCTTGGTATACTTCCTTGAGATTTTTAATTTCTTCGGTTAAATCATCTTCTGCCATAATTTTCCTTAACTAATTGTTCCTGCGGGTAAAACAAAGAAGTGCTCTCCGTTTTTGATTTTGATTGTTTCTTCATTAGTCACGAGTACAAGCTTCCCCTCTTGCCTAAGAGCGAGATCATCCTCTAATGGAACCTTGGCAGCTTCCTTTATTTGACGGCCAGTGACTTGATCTTCGTGGAATTCAATCTTGCGTTGATCTGTCTTCGAAACTTCTACAAAAATGTGAATTGTAATTTTCTCTGTCATCTTTTTATCCTCCTCTCTTTATTATTGCCTACCCTTGTCGACTCTCAAGGGAACCTCTTTTTTATCCGATAGTCAACTATTAAGTAAGCTTGGATAGCTTACGTGGCTTACAGATTAGCAAAAAAAATTAAAATGTCAACTGATTTTTATTATCCCTAAAATACATACCATCAATTCGAATCCGAGCAACGGTAGGGTTAACGTCAAATACATCTATTAATACTTTGACTGCCGCTTCTCGACTTCTCTCTTCTAAGCCTTTTATACCCATTGAACCACGAGAAACAAGTAACGTTTCAATACTTTTCTTTACGAGTGACTTCGGCAAAAGAAGTGCGCCTATTGCTCTATTGGCTTGAAATTCCCACCAGCGCCCACTGTAGTTGCTTTTCCCAGAGCTTTGAATACCAGGAACAGCACCTTCTCTACAAAGAATCTTGGGAATATTTGTATCCATCTCATTGTCAAAGAGAGATCGTGACGGCAACCCAAGTGCAAAAAGATGAGCATGCAAGAGACCATGACCCGCCTCATGAGCTAAGGTTGTATTGATTCGCCGCTCGGCAATCTTATCACCATCTTCAGTAAGGAATTTGGCAACTTTGATTTCTTCTACTCCCTTTGGACCGAATTTAGTAAATCCGAGGAGACCGTCGGGTAGATCTTCATAAGCGGGGGAGATTCCAAATCTTTTTTCAATAAATCGCTCGATTCGTATTGGCATTGGTTCCAACGGATACAGGTCCACTTTTCGCAATTCGTCGGTACAAATATTTTCAATATCGACCAATTCGTAATATGGCCTCTCAGTAAATGGGCCTGTTTGTGCACGATAACTTTTCATTGCTTTTTGTCCCTTTTGGATTTACTCCCCGCGAGCCTCATTAAGGCTTCGGGACTGACTTTCTTATCGATTAATTTCCGAAAAGCGAGCCCGTATGCCGGGTTTGATGTTGCAAGACGCTTAAGATCCTCAACCGGTGCACGAGTATCATAATTACGCAGTTCTTCAAACGATGTCCCAAATATTCGAGCTATATCAGCCAGCACCTTATCAGAGGGATGACGACGGCCAAGTTCCACATCAGATAAAAATGCCGCTGAAAGTCCGCCTAATTTTTTAGCGAATTCACGAAGAGAGAAATCCTTTTGAGTTCTCAATTCTCGAATCCGCTGTCCTAAGGTCTTCATATTCATATAGTCTATGTAAGCTTACCATGACTACAAAAAAAGTCAATCACTTTCTTTACAGGATTTTTAAATTTATTTCAATATAAATAAAGGGAGTTAAGATTAAAATTACTAATGTAAAATATCTAAAAACTTCTAGTCTTTAAGACTATTTGGGTTATAGCTATATTTCTTGTTGTCATTATACCGCCAACTACTCTTTCCCTTGCGTCAACCTTGCGTCAACCTTGCGTCAACCCGTATTTTAAGTACTTACCTCTTCCTATTTTTCTAAAAATCTTTTTCTTGACTAAATCCTTTAATTCTCTCGAAGCAATGGTATGAGAAATTTTATTTATTCTAATATATTCCTCTCTTTTTATGGCACCTTTTTCCCTAGTATAGCTGACGGCCTTCTTTTGTCTTTCGTTTAATCCTTCTAAAATCTTCTCTTCTATTTCAACCACAGTAACATCCTTAACCTGCGATTTGAATATTACTTTTGTTTGGATAGGGTCTATTTCGTAAACGGGTTTGGGATTTTTATTCTTTAAGCAAAGCTCGTTTTCCAAGTATATTCCCGAACCGTACTTTTCAATATAGCCAATATCATACATTAAATCCGACAGGATTTTATTAACCGGCTTATGTTTTGGTTTCTTAGGAGTTACTCCCTCAGGAAACGGGCCAGGGCTGACTATCTCGATTCTATCGTCAAAGATAAATACTCTGACGTCAGCCAGATTGAAATAATCCCTATGGATCAAACCATTAATGATGGCTTCCCTCAACGCCCTAATAGGATATTCAAACCTATCTTCCCTGCGGAAACTCTGATCGGTCCGAAAACCAAGCAGCCGGATGTTTTTCCGAAAAAAATCCTCTACCTGGTCAACCATTGCCCATAACGTGCCATCGCAGTCCAGCCTATCCAAAATGTTGCCGTATATCTTTACGCCCTTAATCCTCACCAGCCTTAATCGGGCGTGGGAAATAAATCTAAGCGGGTTCTTCCCGAAAAACAGGATGCCGGCGTTGGTCGGTTTCTTATCTATGGCGGCGTTTATGTTAACCAGCAATTGGTTTATCGGTATCTTTATTTTGGACGATATTTTCCGGTTCTTTTCCCTTAATTTCAGATAGGTCTTGATTTTTCTTTGGTCAATGTCTTTGGATAAATCGGCTTCCTTGCAAATTTGTGAATCAAACTGCAATTTGTCTTTATGCTTCTCCAGGATTGACCTTTCATATTCGTCCTTACCCATTCTCATGGTTGATTTACCCACTCTTTTGAAGGGCCGGCCAAAAGCTAAAACAAGTCTATCAAGGCTTTCCCTTACCTCGATAATAATAATATTTTTACCTTCTACTTCCTTAGCGCTGATTTTTGGATGAATTTTAGGGTCTGTGTTTTGGGCAATCCGGTTAGTGAGATTTTCGATTGTGCCTTTGCCTATCTCTACGCCGATAATCCGGCCTACATTATCCACCCCAACCATAACCTTGCCGCCTTTCGTATTGGCAAAGCCGGAGATAGTCTCGATAATCTCGTTTATCAAAGACAAAGAAGATTTCAATTCAATATCTTCTTTTTCTTTAATTAAGTTTTGAATTTCTTTTCTGGTCATATTCAGCCTCTAGAGATATCTTTTATATTTGTATTTTATCACTCTTAGCTCTAAACCTCAATGAAACTTTTCACCAAATTTTCTCCAAAAACAGCACCGCAGTCGTATAATACTGCTCCCATAATCCAATCCTTTCACAAGTCAAAATAATTTTAGGTGGTCCTAAAACGTGTCTATGATTTAACTTTGCAGGTCCAATTAGGATAGTCGTCACTCTTATACCTGTTGTTCTCCCACTGTAATGGCTGTAAATTATCCAATTCATCGGTTCCGCTTTTAGAAACAGGCTTTTTATGATCTATTTCCCAGCCATATTGCTCTAGTTTCCCATATTTATTTCGTTGCATGCTTGCTCCACAGCAGTCTTTTCTATAGATTGTAAGATTGGGTTCAGGTGTTCCTTTTTTCCATACAGCTTCAATTGTTTCTTCATCAAAAACTGCCTCGTTGATACGTGTGCTGAATTTTCTTGGCATCGCTTGTCTCCTTTCTTAAATATTCTAATGCTCTTCAAATTTGCTTTTTTCTACTTTAAAATCATCTTTCGCGCATCACTATCCAAAAGCTCTAATAATTTCAGCTTTATTCTACCACCCCAAAATCAGTTCTCAAGGGATTTCTTTTTTAAGTTGCGTATTACACTTTAGCCGAATAAGAAGTTCGGAAAATATACTATTGACATCCTTTGTCAAAGATGGTATATCGTTCCTGGAGGCGATAAGAATGGTAAGGTGTTATATCTACGCAAGGGTCTCAACCGATGAGCAGGCTTCCGGTCAGTATAGTTCTATCGATTCTCAAATAGACATCTGCAAACATTATATTCAAATCCAGAAAGAAAAGGGGTGGGAATTTATCCATGCCCATATCGATCCGGGATTTTCCGGTAAAGACCTTGAAAGGCCTGGAATTCAAAACCTTATCGCTGACATCAAAGCGGGCAAAGTCGACGTCATTATCGTCTATAAGATAGAAAGACTTGTCAGAAGCATCAAAGACTTCTATAAATTATGGGACATCTTTCAGGCTTATAACGCAACCTTCGTCTCGGCCACCCAGCAATTCGACAGTTCCAACGCCATGGGCAAGCTGATGCTCAATGTCCTCCTCTCTTTTGCCCAGTTTGAACGCGAGAATACCTCGGAGAAAACCCGCGATAAGATGAAACAAAGGGCAAGGCTGGGCAAGTGGCATGGCGGCTGGCTTCCCTTTGGCTACGATTACGATAAAACCATAAAGATTCTTGGAATTAACCGGAAGGAATCCGGCGTGGTTAAAAAGATATTCGCTTTTATAAACGAAGACAGGAAACCCAGCGAAATAGCCAATTACCTTAATGCCAAAGGCGTGCGGACTAAATCGAGAGCAATAACCAAAAAGGACGGCGCCGTTAAAGAAGTGGGCAAAAACCGCCTCAACGAGGATTTTATCAAGAAGATTGTCGCTAATTCAATCTATAAGGGTTACGTTTGCCTTGGCGGGGAAGAATTCAAAGGAGAGCATCAGTCAATCGTTTCCAAAGACGCATGGGAAAAGGCCAACGAGAAAATTAGGCCCAAAAAGACAGAAAAAACCGAATACGCCAAAGATACCCATGTTCATCTTCTGAAGGGTTTTACTAAATGTGGCGAGTGCGATGTTCTGTTAACGCCTTATCCTGCGGGCAAGAAAGACAAACATGGCGTGCCTTATCTTTATTATGCCTGCGGCCGGGTTGTTGACGACGGCAGGAATTCGCTCTGCAAAGTAAGAATGCTTCCGGCCCGTGAGTTTGAGAACGTGATAAAGAAATGTCTTTCTGATTTAGGCCATAATAAAGCGCTGATAGAATCCGCTATCAGAAAAAACACCCAGTTTACCAAAAATAAAATCAAGCCGCTTCAGACTGAATCGGACAAGGCCGAACAACGGCTTGCCAAAACCACTGCTGAGATTAACCGCCTTATCAAAATTATGAAGTCAGCGGACATGATAGGCAAAGATATCAATGAAGAGTATAAAACCCTGTTAAGAGAAAAGGCATTGCTTGAAACCCAAAAGGAAAAGCTATCACTGGATATAGAACGATGCAAGCAGGATATGCTCGATGCGGAAATAATCAGGAAAACACTGTTGTCTTTTGACAAAGTGACAAACTCTCTTCCCCTAGAAGACCAAAAAGAGCTTTTTCAATTGCTTATCAGAGAAATAACCGTATGGAGTTTTGATCCGCAAAAAGAAAAAGCCCCTAAAGAACGAGGGGCTTTTATTACCAAAATCCGAACCAAGTGGTACAAAATCAAGCTCGACCTCTACCAATTCCCCGAAATTGAGACGTATTACCGGTCTCTCTCTCAGAAAAAGGCAGGTTCGGATTTTTCAAAGAATTGGCTCCCCCTCTAGGACTCGAACCTAGGACCTGGAGATTAACAGTCTCTCGCTCTACCAACTGAGCTAAGGGGGAATTGATCTATCTAAAAAGCAACATTCAAATACCTAACTCATCTAAACACTGTCTACCTTGGCCGGATTTTAAAAACTTTTCTAACTCTTTAGCTTCTTTTATATCGCAATATTCTTGCGCATAGACCAATTCAAACGGGCCGTTCAGATTAGTCCATTGACTCGAACCATTATTATGCTCAGAAAATCTTTCTTGTACATCTCTAGATGTACAGCCTATATATCGTTTATTGTTTTTCTTGCTTCTGAGAACATAAACAAAAGCCATATATCTCTACTATTGAGTTACGCAAAAGTAATGGAAAACATTTTATTCCCATGGCAGTTCCGAAGCCTTGATGCAAGACCACAGGAGTCTCTTAGAATGCTTGAGCCTTTTAGTCTCTCTGTAGAGAAAATATTG
>Ga0315282_10002628_pt1 | contig 32796 bp, 32 predicted proteins | sample YL17G07_20_MG_FD_203693 | JGI IMG/M metagenome (GOLD analysis project Ga0315282, IMG submission 203693) | Sediment microbial communities from Yellowstone Lake, YNP, Wyoming, USA - YL17G07_20 | ecosystem: Environmental > Aquatic > Freshwater > Lake > Sediment | place: USA: Wyoming | collected...
TGCCCTTCCAGAGAGGGCAATCTTCATAATGCCTCGGAGCCTAACACATAGCTGAGGCACGTTCGATGCCAATGGCTTTTGTTTTCATGAACATAGACACGGGTGGCGAACAAGAAGTTCTGAAGCAACTTCAAGGGATTCCAAATGTTAAGGAGGCGCATCTCGTCTACGGGGTCTATGACCTCGTTGCAAGAATAGAAGCGGAAACCATGGATAAGCTGAAAGAGATCGTGACATGGAAGGTACGAAGACTCGACAAAGTGAGATCAACCCTCACAACCATAGTAATGGAATCCGCCTGACGCATCTGCACGAGGGGTCCTACCCCGCCAACGAAAGACACGTTACTCTGGAACCCTGATTTCTCGAGGTGAGGGTGAACTTTGACCTCTAGCACAGACTCGAGGTTTGCTGGTTCCCCCAGTCTGTGGATGGCCACAATTCTCGTGATCATCTACGTGACTACAGCCATACTTGCGGGAAATCTCTTCGAACCCGATCTGAATGTCGTGTATCCGTTCGTTCAGGTGAACGTGGAAGTCTGGCATGGCGCGGTATGGATGCTCTTCACGTCGATGTTTCTTCACGCGAACCTGTTGCATCTTGGAGGAAACGTGTTCTTCCTCCTCCTCTTCGGGACAGCCCTAGAGGAGCAGGTCTCAGTGAAGCGATGGATAATCACATACTTCGCGAGCGGCCTTGCAGGGAACATATTGTTCTTGCTACTTCTCCCGGATGCTAGCGGTGTCGGAGCGTCGGGAGCGATCTGGGGGCTCCTAGCGGCTGCCGGAGGATTCCGAGGACTCATCGGGATGATCTTCCTCGGGGGACTGGACATATTCGCAGGCGGCGGATTCCTGGCCCACGCAGGAGGTCTCCTGGCAGGGCTGGCGCTCAGGTTCTCTTGGCTGAAAAGGATTCGCTGAGCCGGAGGCACCGCCGGCTTTCTATATACTCTATGATGGTTGAGGGGGGTACCCCCCCTGGGGGAGTAGGTCCACCTCCTGCAAGTAGTTCCTGCCCTACGGGATGAACTCGCCTCGTCAACCACGCTGGACTCGTGTGCGCTGCTAACAGAGAGTATGTATCACCAAGCGCAGTGGGAGCGGATTGTATGTAAAAGGGCTACAGTAGTAGGGGGCGGTATATGTATGACACTACGGAACATACTTGACAGGCAAAATCCGACTTGATCGCTAACAATCCTCCGCAAGGACCAGTCCCGAACGAATGGACTCCCACAGCTGAGATGACGATGCAGCCAGGATCACCACAGAGACCGGGAAGACGACCGATCTCTGTTCCTCAGGCATTGAAGCTCAGGGACGTAGAGATCGTTGTCCTTGAAGACAGGTGCAAAGGTTGCTCGTTCTGTATAGAGTTCTGCCCCAGAGATGTTCTTGAACAAGGCACCAAGCTGAACGTTAGAGGTGTTCATGCACCCCGAGTGAAGGATGCCGCGTTGTGTGTTGGATGCGGAGTATGTGAAGAGATCTGCCCCGACTTCGCGATATTCCTAGTCGAGAAGGCGACGAGACGCTGAGAAGAGATGTTCTGACCGGCACGTATTTCGCACTTGGAGACGTAGCATGCGCTGAAGGCGCACTGGCTGCAGGCTGCAGATTCTTCGGAGGTTATCCAATCACCCCAGCCACAGAGATCGCCGAACACATGTCAAGGAGACTCCCTGAGATTGGCGGCGTCTACTTGCAGATGGAAGACGAGATAGCCTCGATGGCCGCGGTGATCGGCGCATCGTACGCCGGCGTGAAGTCCATGACTGCCACCTCGGGCCCAGGCTTCAGCCTGATGCAGGAGAACATTGGACTCGCAGCCATGACCGAGACGCCGTGCGTCGTAGTGGACGTGATGCGTGCCGGACCGAGCACAGGTCAACCCACGAAGACAGGCCAGCAGGATGTCATGCAGGCAAAATGGGGATCACACGGAGACTATGAAATAATCGCATTGGCTCCGTCGTCCGTCCAAGAGATGTTCGATCTTACCGTTGAAGCATTCAACCTTTCAGAGAAGTACAGGTGCCCAGCATTTGTCATGACGGACGAGATCATCGGGCACCTGATGGAGAGGCTCGCGATACCAGAGCCTGAGAAGATCCGACTGGTTGACCGCAAGCGGCCCAGCGTACCGCGGTCTGAATACTTACCTTTCCGGGCAGGAGAAGATCTCGTACCTGAGATGGCGACCTTCGGTGAAGGATACAGATTCTACGCCACCGGGCTAACTCATGATGAGACTGGTCACCCACGAACCGACAGCACAGAACACCATGCAGCGTTGGTTCAGAGAATCTGCGACAAGATCCGCAAGAACGTGGGAGACATCACGAAGGTGGAGAGCGTTTTCCTTGATGACGCTGATGTCTGCATCGTTGCGTACGGAAGCGTCGCGAGATCTGCGCTCGCCGCCGTAGTTGAAGGACGAGAGAGAGGAATCAAGATCGGATTGTTGAGGCTCGTTACAATTTGGCCGTTCCCGGACGAAGCAGTTGAGCAAGCGGCTTCGCGAGTGGATAAGATCCTGGTGCCTGAGATGAACTACGGCCAACTGGTCCGCGAAGTTGAGAGAAGCGCAGGCCGCCGGAAAGTGACTTCTCTACCAAAACTGGGAGATGCTCTTCACACGCCCGAGGAGATCTTGGCCCAAGCAGTAAGCTAAGAAATGGAGGATGTATGAAATGTCGGCTGTTCAACACCCGCTCGAAGATTATACGAGGAGCGGGATGATTCCCCACATATGGTGCAACGGTTGCGGTAACGGCATCATACTGGGAGAATTCGCCCGAGCCATAGACGAGCTCAACTTTGACAGGGACAAGATCGTTGTCGTGTCAGGGATCGGTTGCATAGGAAGAATCTCGGGATACACGAACACAGACTCATTCCACACAACACATGGCCGTGCATTGGCGTTTGCTGTGGGAGTGAAAGCGGCGAGGCCTGACCTGAAACCCGTTGTGATCAGTGGGGATGGCGACCTTTTCGCGATAGGAGGAAATCATTTCATTCACGCCGCTAGAAGGAACGTCGATATCGCTGTAATCTGTTCCAACAACTTCAATTACGGTATGACTGGTGGCCAATCTGGCCCCACGACACCGATCGGCGCATTCACAACAACAAGTCGGTACGGCAACATTGAACACCCATTCAATCTGGTGCACCTAGCTGCGGCTTCAGGAGCCATCTATGTGGCACGGTGGACAGCGATTCATGTCAAACGTATCAGAGAATCCATGAAGAAGGCCATCAGCAAGAAAGGGTTCAGCTTCGTCGAGATCATAACGCCGTGCCCAGAAGAGTATGGGCGAAGAAACAAGATCGCGGATCCGATCCTAGGCATGAAATGGCTCAGGGAAGTCAGTGAAGTACGATCCAACATCGATCCGATCGACGCCGTGGTCGGACCTGACAAGATCGTTGTCGGAGAATTCGTCGACGTTGAGAAACCAGAGTTCAGCGACTTGCTGTGGGGGCAGAATCGATCCATTCAGGCGGGGCTTGACAAGGCAGGGAGGCGCACCAATGTCACGCTTTGAGGTAAGGATAGCCGGTCTAGGCGGTCAGGGAATCGTGACCGCCGGAGTAATGATCGGGAGAGCAGCCTCGGTTTTCGGCGGCAAGAATGTGACCCTAGCGCAATCCTACGGCCCCGAATCCAGAGGAGGAGCCTCCAAAGTCGAAGTCATAGTCTCCGACGAGAAGATCAACTACCCAAAGCTCAGGAAACCCAGCCTAGTAGCGGTCATGTCTCAAGAAGCCTATCGAAAGAATGTCGGCGATCTGACCGGAGACACGATCGTCATAATCGATTCTGACATGATCCAAGACGACCAGTTGAATCACACCGCGAAGACATACAGAGTTCCCGCAACAAGCATCGCCGAACGCCTAGGCAAGAAGATAGTCTCGAACATGGTGATGGTTGGCGCAATAATCGGCCTAACTAATATGGTGGACACGGCAGCCGTCGAGAAAGCAATCGCGAAGTACACTCCGCGAGGCACTGAGCAACTGAACATCACCGCCTTCAAGAGCGGCTACGATTTTGCTCGAGGTCTGATCCAAGAACAGAAAGTACCCGCATAGGCCTAACAGGTGACCAATCTGTGGCCCACTATTGGCCATTTCATATTTCTTCTGGCAATCAGAGTCGACGCCGGGGAGGGGGGAAGCGATAGGAGGCGTTGAAGAGAGAATGCTGACTCGTGGTTTCGGTTCTATTGAATATACAGTCCAGTACGTAAGTAGCTTTGGGATATATTCTGAAACAGACGAAGTTGGTTGAGAGGTCACATCCTTCTCTGAAGGAGTATGGTCGATGAGCACGGACAAGTCGGCTGTGACGATCTACGTGTTCGGTAAGCAGTACCAAGTGCCGCAAAACCTCACTATGCTGACTGCCATGGAACGCCTTGGTTATCGGTTGCTTCGTGGCTGCGGCTGTCGTGGCGGTTTCTGCGGTGCCTGTGCGACCGTCTACAGAATTCGGGGAGACTTCCGACTTCGCACGGGGCTCGCCTGTCAGACGCCCGTTAAGGACGGAATGGTATTCTCGATGCTCCCGTTCCACCCTGCGACAAAAGCACGGTATGACCTCAAGAGCCTAAAACCGGACATCAATTCTCTCACACGTTACTACCCGGAGATCATGCGATGCCTGCAATGTAACTCATGTAGTCGAGCCTGTCCACAAGACTTGTCTGTCATCGACATAATGGCAGCCGCGATGCGAGGCGACATTGCCAATGCCGCCGATCTTTCATTCGACTGTATCATGTGTGGACTCTGTGCCACAAGATGTCCCGCCGAGATAGTTCAGTATAACGTCGCGATTCTTACGCGAAGACTCTACGGAACGCACGTTGCTCCGAAATCGAGACATCTGCAGAAACGACTTGACGAGATCAGGGCCGGACGCTACGACGACGAACTCGCGAGGCTAGTCAAGATGAGCACTGCAGAGCTGACGAAGCTGTACAACTCCAGAGAAATCGAAGCAGGTGAAGCGTAGATGGCTTCGGAACAGACCAAACAATGGCGAACCGTGATCAGCTACAGCGAAGACATGCGACGCTCGATCGACAAGGTAGCGGCAAATCGAAAGGAACGCGTGAAACAGTCCTTCCCAAAGCTTACACCAGAAGAGAAGAAGCAGCTGCTGACGAAATTTCATCCGGACTACAAGCCAGGAACAACACGGAAACTCATCGTAGGAGCCAACAAGGGAGAGCCAGTCGTCAACGAACTTGGCGACATTGTGGAATCGTACAGCCGAATAAACCCGGAAAAGACTGATCTGTCGCGAACCGATATCGAAACCGATGTTCTGATTATTGGAGGAGGTGGCGCAGGCGCGGCAGCAGCCCTAGCCACGCAGGAGGAAGGCGCCCGTGTTCTCTTGTGCACCAAGCTACGATTCGGCGACGCCAATACGATGATGGCGCAAGGCGGCATCCAAGCCGCAGACAAAGAGAGCGATTCGCCTGCAGCTCACTATCTTGACGTTATGGGAGGCGGCGGTTACACAAACATACCCGGCCTCGTTCAAACGCTCGTCAAAGACGCTCCTTCCGTTGTTGAATGGCTTGAAGATCTCGGTATGATGTTCGATAAGGAAGCCGACGGCACCTTTGTGACAATGCACGGGGGCGGCACAAGCAGAAAGCGAATGCATGCTGCCCGAGACTACACCGGCGCGGAGATCATGCGGACGCTCCGAGACGAAGTCATCAATAGAGATATCCAAGTCATCGAATTCTCGCCCGCAATCGAGCTCCTCACTGACGCCGAAGGCAATTGTGTAGGAGCCATCCTGCTGAACATGGAAACCAACGAATTCGTCTTCGTCAAAGCAAAGACGACAATACTGGCGACAGGTGGTTCGGGCAGGCTCCATGTGCAAGGATTTCCGACAACGAATCACTACGGGGCAACCGGCGACGGTCTCCCACTGGCCTATCGCGCTGGTGCCAAGCTGGCCTTCGTGGATACTATTCAGTATCATCCGACAGGGGTCGCGTTTCCCGAGCTGATCTCAGGACTGCTAATAACTGAGAAGATGCGAAGCCTCGGATCCCAGCTTGTCAACATCGATGGAGAACGGTTTGTGAATGAGCTTGAGACAAGGGATGCTGTCGCCTCTGCAATAATCAGAGAATGCCAAGAACGTGGAAAAGGGGTTCGCACCCCCGAAGGACTCGTGGGGGTATGGCTTGACACTCCACTAATCGACATCCTGAGAGGCCCTGAGCGAACTCTGCGCCTAGCACCCGCGATGGTGCGACAGTTCAAACGATTCGGCATCGACATAACCAAAGACCCCATTCTCGTCTATGCAACACAACACTACCAAAATGGCGGGGTGCTAATAGACGAAGACGGACGAACAAACGTGCGGAACCTGTATGTTGCAGGGGAAGCCGCGGGTGGAATTCACGGAAGAAACCGATTGATGGGCAACTCGCTGCTCGACATTCTAGTATTTGGAAGACGCGCCGGAAAGGACGCAGCCAAGAGATCACGAACCGCACAAGGTGGTAAGCCGACCCTGGAGCATGTGGTTCGATTTCACAAGGAACTCAAGAAGGCAGGCATCAGCACAGATCGGCACAGCCCCATGATCCTTCCCGACTACCGCAGCAAAGAGGCGAAGATCGAACTGGAGGCGTTCGCAGTCAGAGGATGGGAGTGAAGTGGCACATCAGATCTCTGCTGCAACAGTCACGAGTCCTCTACTGCGCAAGGTCGAAAGAATAAGCGGCCAGAATCTCTCGCTTTGCTATCAGTGCGGAAAATGCTCAGCCACATGTCCGCTGGCGCCGCAGATGGATCTTATGCCTCACCTAATAGTTCGCTATCTCCAGCTCGGCCTCGAACAGGTCTTCGACGCCAAATCGTTCTGGCTGTGCGCAACCTGCTTCTCCTGCGAGACGCAGTGCCCCAGAGGCTTGGATGTAAGCAAGATCTGCGAAGCCCTCCGAACAATCAAGCTCCGCAACGATCTACGTGACCTGAAGATCGAGAAACCCCCACCTGAAATGCCCCAGCAGGGATTGGTGAGCGCGTTCAGGAAACTCAGCCCATACTGAGTTGGGAAAATGCAATCCTACTTGTACTTCCCAGGATGTTCGCTCCGAACCGTAGCAAGAGACTTCGAGGACTCCGCACAAGCGTCCGCACGCGCTCTCGGGCTGGAACTGAAGGAAATGAAGGGGTGGCTTTGCTGCGGAGCAGTATTCCCGAACGTCGCCGACAATGTCATGACGAACGCAGGACCGAACCGAATCCTAGCTAGGGCACGCGCTGAGAGCGACACGCTCGTGACCCTCTGCGCAGGATGCCACAACGTCCTCAAGAGAGCGAACCTCCAAGCCCGGCGGAACGCGATCAAACAGGAACAGATCAACGAATTCAACGAGGAGAGATATGAAGGCGGACTCGGCGTCCTACACTTCTTAGAAGTGCTAAGAGATCGTGTAGGTTTCAGCGCCATCAGAGAGGCCGCAAAGATGCCTTTGCGGGGCCTGCCGGTCGGCGCATACTATGGCTGCCTACTGCTGCGGCCTTTTGAGGAGATGAAGCTCGACGACCCGCATCGACCGTCAGTAATTGAGGATCTCCTGCTCAGCATAGGATGTATGCCGGTGGATTACCCATCACGAACGGAATGCTGTGGATCTTTCCTCGGCGTCGGCGCCCCCGACGCCATGACGCTATTGTCACGCAATGTTGTGCAGGCTGCTCGCTCGTATGGAGCGAAACTACTCGCGGTCAGCTGCCCATTATGCAAATACAACTTGGAGGCATCTCAGAAACAAGATCCTGCAGCATCCTCTAGCTCGGAACCGTTGCCTGTGGTCTATTTCACCCAGCTGCTCGGCCTTGCACTCGGAGTCAGCCCAGAAGATCTTCGACTAAGCGACACGCAACTTCAGACGATTCGTGGCGGCGTCAAGAGCACCGTCGAGAGCGTGAGTCAGCCATGAAACGTGTGGGAGTCTTCGTCTGCCATTGCGGCCTGAATATCGCAGGAACAGTCAACATCAAGGAGATCACTGACGCAGCCAGCAAGACTCCTGATGTTGTGGTCGCCGCTGACCATCGGTACCTATGCTCGGAACCAGGACAAGCACTGATCAAGGACAACATAAAGCAGCACAGATTAGACGCGATAGTTGTCGCTGCATGCTCACCTGCAATGCACGAGATCACGTTCAGAAACATCGCTCGGGCTGCGGGTCTCAACAGGTACCAGTCTGAGATTGCGAACATACGCGAGCAATGTAGCTGGGTTCACGACAACATCGAGAAGGCGACTGAGAAGGCACATGTGATCATACGCCAGAGCATAGAGAAAGTCAAACTGAATGAGCTCCTCGACCCAATCATCGTCCCGGTCACTAGGAAAGCGCTCGTCGTAGGCGGCGGCATCGCAGGTATCCGCGCATCTCTTGACGTCGCTAACAGTGGACACCAAGTCTACCTTGTGGAGAAGACAGGTTCCATTGGCGGAAGAATGGCGCAACTCTCGGAAACATTCCCGACACTAGACTGTTCTATCTGTATCCTCGGGCCGCTCATGGTTGAGGCTTATAGGAATCCAAACATCAAGATCCTCCGACTCTCCGAAGTTGAGGAAGTCAAAGGTTTTATCGGAAATTTCAAGGTGAAAGTGCGACAGGCACCGGTTTACGTTGACGAGACCAAATGCAACTCGTGCGCAGAATGTGTGAAGGTCTGTCCGGCTGAGGTGTCCAATGAGTTTGATTCTGGTCTGACGTGGAGAAAAGCGATCTACATTCCGTTCGCGCAGGCCGTGCCTCCTGCATATGTGTTGGACGCGAAAAGTTGTCTGGGGCTTCTTCCTCAAGCGTGTGGCGAATGCAAGAAAGCTTGCGACAAACTCGGCATGTCCTGCATTAACCTCGATGCACGCCCGGAGACCCATGAGCTTGAAGTGGGCGCCATCATCTCGGCCACAGGCTACGAGATGTACGACGCAGCGAGGCTTACCGAATATGGGTACGGAATCTATCCAGACGTAATGACCAGCCTAGAATTCGAGCGAATGCTATCTGCTTCAGGACCCACATCTGGCGTCATCAGGCGACCATCCGACGGACGCATTCCGAAAGAAGTCGTGTTCATTCAATGCGCAGGACAAAGAGAGCCTGAGACAGCACTGGCCTACTGTTCGAAAGTCTGCTGCATGTACACCGCTCGGCACGCGATGCTGTTCCATTACAAGGTCCCAGATGGACAGGCATACGTTTTCTACATGGACATACGAGCCGGCGGAAAAGGATATGAGGAGTTTGTCAAACGCTGCCAAGAGGAGGGAGGGGTTCTCTACCTACGAGGCAGAGTAGCAAAGGTCCACGAAGAGAACGACAAATTGGTCGTCAAAGGCGTCGACACCCTCAGCGGAAAGACCGTGCAGATTCACGCCGATGTTGTGGTGTTGGCGGTCGGGATGGTTCCAAGTCAAGGATCCCGCGAACTCGCTAACACACTGAAAGCGTCTGTTGATGAGAACGGCTTCTTCGCTGAGGCACATCCGAAGCTCCGCCCTCTAGAAAGTGCAACTGCAGGGATCTTCCTAGCAGGTGCGGGACAAGCGCCGAAGGACATCCCGGAGACGGTGGCCCAAGCCAGCGGCGCAGCCAGCAAAGCTCTGAACCTCTTGTCAAGTCCAACCCTCGAACGCGAGCCGACAGTAGCTCGAATTGTCAACGAACTCTGCAGCGGCTGCGGTATCTGCGTATCAGCCTGTCCCTTTGAAGCACTCAGCATGAACAGGGAGAGGAGGATTGCAGAGGTCGCTGAAGCACTCTGCGAAGGATGCGGAACCTGCGTTGCATCCTGCCCATCCGGCGCCCTCTCGCTAAGGAACCTGACTGACACCCAGATCATGGCAATGATACGAGCAGGAAGGAACTGAAGCGTTGAGCGAACCTAGGATTCTCGCATTCCTCTGCAGATGGTGTGCCTACGCAGGCGCGGATCTTGCGGGAACCACTAGGAAACATTACGATCCGAATCTGATCTCGATTCGCGTGACATGCTCCGGAAGAATCGACCCAAGCTTCGTCCTCAAAGCCCTTGAAGAAGGTTATGATGGGGTCCTAATCGCAGGATGCCACCCGGGAACGTGTCACTACATTAACGGGAACTACAAGGCCCTCAGACGTTTCACGTTGCTGCGAAAGCTCCTGAGGCAAATGGGCGTTCCAGACGAACGTGTCAGGCTCGAATGGATCTCCGCATCCGAAAGCGACAAGTTCGTCACAGTCGTGAACGAGATGATCGAGAACCTACGCAAACTGGAACCGGCATTACGTATTGAATCACACGTATAGGAATCACTCATGTAATGGTCCAAATTCAGGTGCTCGCACGAGCCTACCCCACACACAATACCGGGCTGTCTTTTCTTGCGCGTGTGCGCACCACTGACTGGCACACACATGATCAAATGGATTCTTGATTGGCCCGTCTATAGCTCGGGTACCGTTCCCGGAATACGGGGGAATGGTTGAACTTCCGCAACATGGTCGGTCCCCGATATGTAGCTGATGAATCGCTCGATGCCGAGCCCGGCACCAGCGGAAGGCTTGAGCCGTCCATCCTTCGCAAGCCTCAAGAGAGGCTCGTAGTCATCTCGGTTCAAGCCGTCTCTCTCCATTTTCCTCAGGAGCTTAGTGTACTCGTATTCTCTTTCGGCGCCTGAGATCACTTCACCATATCCACCAGGCAGCAATAGGTCGAAGTTCCGCCATTCGGTCGTCGTCTCGTTTTCGTAGTCGTAGAACTCCCTCGGTATGTTAGTGACCCATACCGGGTTGATGGATTTCTCTGAGATCGGCGTCTCCCAGTTCTTCCCGTATTCTTCTTCGAGCTTTTTCCTGTTGTAGACCTTGAACGGTGTTTCGGGAACTCTCAAGTCTCTTCTGAGTATCTCAAGGTTGTCGTGCAGTTTCCTCTTGACTTCAGCTATTGAGGACTTGATGAGATCTTCGAAGACTCGGAAGACGTCTCCCATCTTTCCGTTGGCTATCTCGATCTCGAGCTGAGTGAATTCGTAGAGGTGGCGTCCCGTCTTCGCTCGTTGCCTTGTCTCGATCCTGATGTTCGGGGACAGCGAGAAGAATTTTCGAGGGCCGAGAGAAGCTAGGACACGTTTGTGTATGATCATGCTCTGCATTGTTTTGACTTTGTGGCCGTAGATCTCAATCTCTATCCGCTTCTCGATGCTGGCTCCCGGATCGGGCCAGAGAGGATCAGTCGCTTTAGCCAACATCACAGGCAATATCCAGGTGAAACCACTTTCACTCAGCTTGCGAGTCATCGAGCTCAGGACCGCAGTCTGAATCTCCATGATGGCCTGCATTTGTTTGCTCCCCATCTTCTCGATCAGCGCGGAAGGGTCAACGTCCACGGATGACTGTTCCAACATCGACATCATGTCCAGACGAAGCGCAAGAAGCTCCGTGACTGGAACTTAACTTCTTTGCAGAAAAAGCGGAGATTTTCTCCGATTCGGTAGACATATAGCGTGGAACTATGAAAGAATTACAACTATGCAGCCTAGGCTCGATTCCAAGGATCTACGTATCCTTCGGATGATTCAGGACGATTGCCGACTTGCCGCGCGAGAGATCTCCGCTAAGGTCGGTTTGCCGATAACGACGGTATTCGCTAGGATCAGGCGAATGGAGAAGGCGGGCATCATCAAGGGCTACCATGCTGTCCTTGACGCGGCCAAGCTGAACTTCTCGACAACAGCGTTCGTGTTGGCATCGTTTGCCTGCCAACGTGACGGAGACAAGACGCTGTCTCAGAGACAAGTCGCCAAAGAGGTTGCCCAGTTCCCTGAGGTTCAAGAGGTGCACATAATCTCCGGAGACTGGGACATCCTAATCAAGGTGAGAGCGAGCGACGTAGAATCAGTTGGCAAATTTGTCGTCGACAAGCTCAGACTCGTGAAAGGCGTCGAAAAGACGCTGACTTGTCTCGTATTCGAGTCCCAGAAAGAGACCACCTCGATACCACTCTGGCCTCCCCAAGCATGAGAACGCATTGAAAGATCCGAATGACCATCCAAAACGATATCTATCGTTCGAGCCATCGCCAATTCCTGCAACATTCTTACCCTACCGTCGACGCTATCGCAGCCACTTTGGGACAGGCAATAAGCGACAATGTCGAGCAGTACCGATTAGGTCGAGAATTCCAGCACTGAATGTGTCTATTGAACTCCTAGACTTATCGCGATCAGCAGGAGTATCCCTACTGTTGCAAAGAAAAGGGGGCAATAGCTTGACAGTATATAAGCAGCGCCTAGATCGGACGACGATCGGGAATTGGGTGCCCATCTAGCCGAGTTCGACTTCTTGGATAAAAGCGCCATGCCAAGAATGATACCAAACTTCTCCACTGTATCCGTTCACGCTGAGCATGCCAACGATCTTGCCGTCCTTCTGGAAATCGATTGTGTAGTAACCGTAGAAGTGAGTGATGCCCTCGACATGTGATCCAGGGAAGTTCCGTAATAGATAGGTCTCGGCGATGGATTCGGCATCCTGTTCGCTGACCTGCATCTGACCCGAGACGCCTGCCTGCCAACGTGGCCCCATCATGCCCTGCATCATACTGTACTTGGTGTTCCACATCATGTTCGGTCCGGGTTCAGGCATGATCTCGCCGGCCACTATTCCACCGCTCATCATGCCGCCCCCCATTCCCATGTTGCCGTTCATCATTTCTGAGGATGGTGCTTGCTTCCAGATCAGCATCTCAAAGGCACCGAGACCGGAGTCTTTCTCGTAGAAGATGACATAGAAGTTGTACTGAAATTCCATTATCTCCTTGACGGCTAAGTTAGGGTCTCCCAGAGACACGAGATACTGCTGGGCAATCGCCTTCGCTTCGTCAAGAGTGATCGGCGCAGACGCCGGGGTCTGAGGCTGCCCGGGCCATTGCCCCATCATTCCAGTATTCCATGGTGATCCGTACGTTCGCGTGTTGTTCCAAGCCCAGCCTGCGTAAAGAGAGATGCTAAGAAGACCTATGATTCCGACTACGATGAGGACGATTCCTGTTGTGCGTTTGTCCAAGTTAAGTCACTTCTTGGTGAGGTGCTCTTTCATCTCAAGGTACTGCTTCTCAGTTAGCTCGCCTCTTGCGTAGCGTTCATTCAGAATCGAAAGCGCCTTCTCGTTATCGCCTGCATGATCCCGATGTGTCAGTAGGAAGTAGGCGCCGACGATCAACAGCGCGATGAAGAGGAAAAGAATGAGCATGCCCGCGAACATGAATCCCCAGCCTACCCCCGTTGGGTAGCCCCACGCGTCCCAGCCACCCATCATTCCTCTCGACATCATCATACTCATTCCCAGCATCGGAAGAACGAAGAAGAGTCCAATCAACAACAGGGCTAGGACCATGACGACTCCGACAACAGATCTTTCGGCCAAGCAGCGTCACTCAACTATGACTAGTGACGACCGACAGATGCCCATATCTTTGCACCAAGCAAAACGCGAAGGATCTCAAGGCCAGCTTTTGCGAAAGCCAAGGTTCTCACGGCCATCGCTTGTCGGTGAGCAAAATGCGTGTGCGCACGGAGTCCACAAGCGTCGCATGATAGAAACCCTCGTTAGGAGGCAAAGACGGGTTCCCGATGCTGTCTTCCTGTCCGATGCAAAAGAGCGAATAGGTTTTTGCGCGGGTACGACTTCAGACCGTTTCACTGAGGAGCCGAAATTGGGCTTCGAAATTCAAGCCGCATCCGAGGCGGATTTGGCATCGATCCTTGCCCTTTACGCTGAAGTCGAAGACGACGCTCGTGTCATCTCGATCGAAGAGGCCCGATTGGTCTTCGCGCGGATGGGGAACTATCCCGACTACAGAGTCTACGTTGCCAAGTCGGGTAAATCGATTGTTGGCACATTTGCACTGCTGATCATGGATAACCTCGCGCACATGGGAGCGCCGTCGGGTGTCGTAGAAGATGTGGTAGTGCACCGAGATTGGCGGGGCAAGGGGGTCGGTAAGCAGATGATGCAGTTCGCCATGAACCGCTGCCGGGAAAGAGGCTGCTACAAGTTGGCTCTGTCGAGCAATCTCAAGCGGGAGGCCGCCCACCGCTTCTATGACGGCTTGGGCTTTCAACGACACGGGTATAGCTTCATTGTGGAACTCAATCAATCGTGAGCCTGCGGGGGGCTTCGTCAGAGATGTCTCCATAATCGATCAGCCTCAGGTCCTTTACCGATACGTGCGGGCATCTACCTTTGTGTCTGGGTCCCTTGCGCACAGACAGGAAATAGCCGGGATTGTTCATTGTGCACTACTGTCCGTGTACCGGAGACACCTAAAATCAAACGCGGTTTAGTGGTTTGCTAGCATAGATCTCTTTCCACGAGATGGCTACGTACGAAATCTCGTGGATACGGCCGCCTAGGAAGCGTTTCTCCGGGTCTTGATTTCCCGCCCTCGAAGGCTTGAAACAAACATCCCAACCAAGGTTATGGCGGCTGCGACCATAAACGCTCGTCCCATGCCGGTCACGAAACCGGTCGATTCGTTTTGTGTGAGTGTAGTATACCCGCCGCTGATTATTCCGGAGACAACTTGGTACGGGATGGCTGTTGTAATGATGTATGCTACGAGACCGATGCTTACCAAACTGCCAGTATTGAAGAGAGTTGCTCTGATTGCTGACGCGACGCCACGTCGTTGAGGTGGAACGGATCCCATGATGGAGCTGATGTTTGGCGACGCGAAGAGCCCCAGTCCCAGCCCGACTATTATGAGGATGATCTCGATCTGAATCAAGGGAGTGGTAGCGGTTACGAGAAATGCGAGAGCAACGTAGCCAATGGCGCCCATTCCCATTCCCAAAGTGGCAAATCCGCGTGTGCCGTATCGGTCAGAAAGTCTCCCGCTTATGGGGCCTATGCTCACGAAGGCCAGATCTAACGGGAGGAACAGAAGCCCGGCTGTGAGTGCGTCATATCCCCGGATGAGTTGGAAGTAGAGAATCACTATGAGGCTGAGCGCCCCAAAACCAAGCGAATACAAGAGTTGACTGAGGTTTCCAGCTGAGAAAAGGCGGATCTTGAAAAGCCGCATATCGAGAAGCGGTTCGGATTTTCGCGGCTCGAAATAGAGGAACAATGCGAAAGCCACCAGACTAATCAAGTACAGTATCGCGGCTTCGGTGTTGCCGATTGCGGCCATCGTGGCGAGGCTGATCACGAGTAGAAGTGATGTCAGAGAGGTTGTGAACAGGCAGAGGCCGAGGTAATCGAAACTCGCGTGCCTTTCCGTCTGCGCGGTCTCCCGAAGACGAAGATGGGCCCAGAGAGTGCCAAAGATGCCGATCGGGAGGTTCATTGCAAATATGTATCTCCATCCGGCGGTTTCGATCAGTATTCCGCCTACTGTCAGTCCAAGAACCGCGCCGAGTATGAACGCGATTTGATTGACTCCAAGTGCGAAGCCAAGCTCCGCGGGCGGCGTGGCGTCGGTGATTAGCGCGAAACTGTTAGCGATCAGCATTGCGCCGCCGATTCCTTGGATGACTCGGAAGATTACGAGCTGCTGCCCTGTTTGGGAAAGAAGGCATAACCCCGAGCCCAGTGTGAAGAATGCAAAGCCGAGATTGTAGATCTTCACTCGGCCAAAGATATCGCTAAATCGCCCCAAGAATAACAGGCCGATAGTTATCGCAATCTGATACCCTTGAGTCACCCATAGCAGCGTCTCGAGGTCCGCGCGGAGCGATTCTGCGATCGTGGGAAGCCCGATCAGAACTATACGTGTGTCAAGGCCGGCCATGAAGACGCCGACCGTCGTTACTGAAAGGACAACCCAGCGATACTTCACCGTGACGACACGAGACCGGGCCAAACCAGCGCACCATAACAAATAGTTATCGAAGTTTTCCCCATCTTTCCGACATGGACCAGAGGGGCGTGCGTGCTTCACTTGCTGCGCACATCAATTCCGTGATGACCATAATGGGGCGAGTGCAAGCTCCTGTCTTTAGACATGGAGTAAACGAGCCCTCAGTAGTTTTAAAGGAGTACATTCAGAGGCAGAGCAAGAGATGAAACGCAGCAACCTCTTCACTCTCGCGCCAACGCGAGAACAGCATCACATACTCCAAGAAGTCGGAGTCAATTGTGCGAAGCTGTGGAATGAAGTCAACTACCTTCATCATCAGCAGTACGGGAACTACCTGCGGCTCGACTGGAACCCGCGAGTCTACAAGAAGTATGTCACGCTCGTCGGCTCTGCGACAGCGCAACAGGTCGTCCGCAAGAACAATGAGGCGTGGCGCAGTTTTCTCGGTCTGAAACAATTAGAGCGACACGGTGGTCTCCCGGCTGGAATGAAGAAAGTAAGGACTCCCGGCTACTGGAAGCGGGACGGACGATACCTCCTCAGGATTCTGTTCCGCTGCGACAGCTACCACATCCGGAATGGCTGTGTGGATTTGCCGCGTGGCCTCTCAATACCGTTCAAAGGCAACTTGAAGTGGACTGGTAAGCGTGGACGGTTAGAGGTCTCATGGGATGCATTGTCGAAGAAGTGGCGGGTCTTTCAATCAGTAGTGGTTAAGCCACTCATCACCCCGTTAGGGTCTAAGACATGCTACATCGACATAGGCGTACGAAACCTCGCAACCGTCTGGATACCTGAATGGCGTCAACCAATCGCCTACCAGTCCGGTCGCCTCTTGGCGGATTGGTGGTACTGGACCAACCGCATAGCCAGACACCAACAACGACTCATCAGCGTGAATGGAAGGAAGAAGTCTAAGCAACTCTCAAGACTGTACAGGATCAGGAAGAACCGTTTCAGACATGCAGTAGCCACATTCGCTCGACAACTCATCAAAGACGTCTACGCGAAAGGCGTGTCAACGATCGTTATCGGTGAACTCACAGGCATCAGAAGCAACAGCGATCATGGCAGGCAGGGAAACGCGATGGTCCACAACTATTGGAGCCACAAATATGTCGCGGATAGGCTCAGGTGGACGGCTGAGGAGTATGGCATGAAGGTTCGCACGATCTCGGAAGCCTACACAAGCCAGACATGCCCACGATGCCATTCACGACATTCACAGCGCGTTCTGCGCGGGTTCCGCTGTCTGGATTGTAGTTTGGAGGCGCATAGGGACGCAGTTGGCGTCTTGAATATGGCTGCCCGCTGCGGCGAGCATGCTGTCAGGACAATGGTTTGGCCTATGCTTCTACGATGGGATGGATGCGGGTGGAACCGCAACAACGGAATGCCCACCCAACAGAGGATCATTGTGGAAGCATGAATCTCCCGACTTCAGTCGAGGAGAGAATCAATTCAGTAGTAGATCCTAGTAGTGAGAACCTTTCCTTCGTCTGAGATCCTCACGCCTTCATATTCGAGCAGAGCCTTCTTCATCTTCAGTCCGCCTTGAAATCCCCCAAGTTCACCATTGGATCTAATCGCTCGATGACAGGGAATGATTAAGGGAAATGGGTTCCGGGAAAGGGCTCTGCCAACTGCACGTGCTCCGTTTGGAATTCCCAGATTCTTTGATACCCTTCCATAAGTGCTGATCCATCCTCTCGGAATTCCGTATTCCGCTAGGAGGACTCTCCTTTGGAATGCAGAACAGATCTCAAGGCCCACGATGTCCAGTTCGAATTTGATAGGTTCGCCTTTGAGAAACCTCTGGATTCGTTCGCCGAGCTCCGAAATATCATGGCATGACATGGAGTTGGAGTTGACGAACTCTACGTGAATGAGTTTCTTCACCGGAGTCTTTTCGTTCGGGAGGAATACTCTTTGAACCTTCGGCCCATTTCCTGTCTTCTGCCATACAATTCCGAACGAGCCGAAGACAGACGGCAGTAATGCGTGGTAGAAGGATTCCAGTGACCCAACACCACTCTTCTTAGCGGAGACTAAACCTATTTCAGCAATACTTGTGTGTCCCTTCCTGGCGCGGGCGTCGTAATTTGGACTAGTGTGTGGGTCGCGTGGTGCGCAAACACACAAGAGAGATCAATCAAGAAATGCACACATGAAAACGGCCCCTATCAACTCTCGATTTGCATCATGTCATTTCAGCGGACCGAAGGAGAGGAAATACTTGAAAGCGAAGTATAGGCTCCTCAGCCTTTGATAGAGGCCGAACTTTGTACGTCCAGTCCTTTCATGATAGCGCACCGGCACTTCCTTGATTGTCAACCCGTATGCTTTTGCTTTGGAGAAGACCTCGAGTTCAATCTCGAATCGTGTAGAGCGAAGGCGCGAAAACAAGGTCTCGATCGCGTTGCGATTGAACGCCCTGTAGCCTGACTGAAGATCGGTGAAGTTTCCTCCATACCTCAGCGAGAGCATACAGGAAACGACACGATTCGATGCGAGCGTGATGCGATCCATAGAAGCGGGGCCTCGTCTTCCCTTGATCCTGGATCCTATTGCAATATCCGCCTCGCCCCGCTGTAAGGGGGCGATCAGTTCAGGAATGTCGTCGGGATCATGCTGTCCGTCAGCATCGAGCGCGACGAGAATGTCAATATTGTTGTCTTTCGCCCAGCCCAGGCCGTCCCTGATAGCAACGCCCTTTCCAAAATTCTTGTCGTGGTGGATCACAGGTGCTCCGAGCCTTCTCACAATGAGGCCGGTATGGTCCTTGCTGCCATCGTCGACGACGAGTATTTCATCGATATGTCGGCGCGTGCCTATGACGACTCTCTCGACTGAATTCTCTTCGTTGTAGGCAGGAATACAAGCGACCACTCTCACTCTGCTCTCATCAGTCATTTGTCCACCCCATGATACGGCCTAGTGACTAACAGCCCTCGTTTCCCTCTCAACAGTAACCCGGAGTGATGCGGAGACCGCATGCGTCCGAGTGTTCAACTCAGCTAATTGGAGCACTCCTATCTTATGAAGCAAGCAACCTCGAACGATGTCAGATCTTACCAAACGAAGCCAGCTCGTTTGCTGGATAGGGAAAGATACGCACAGACAAAGATCAGATCACAAGTCAGATCTTCCTCTACACAGATTACCCCTCGTTCGTGTTCATCTTCATCATGGTTTTCTTACTGGAGGATTCCCTCTAACCAGTCTCGCAGATTTCGTTTTCGTCATCTGTACCGCCCGTCGTCTCATGGTGTAGTGTCGTTGCATCGTTTCTGGATGATGTGTGTGGATAGGCTGGTGCGGGCGTCCAGATTTGAACCGTCGTTCGTCGTCGTTCTTGGTATTTTGTGTGTGGGCTCTTGGCGCGGGCGTTGGAACTTGAACTCTCAAGAAAAGGGGCAGCAACTCTGTGTGTTCAATAGTTGAGTGGTAGACAACCACTCGTGAGTCAAACAATCTCGTATATAGTTGGATCACACTTTAGGGGGAAACAATCCCGGCAGGTCAGCACATCATAAACGAGTCCTTGAGTGATTTCGAATGCTACTTGGAACCTTAGCTAATGTTGTCGCCATCGTTATTGGAACACTGGTCGGCTTTGCGCTGAAGCAGAGGCTGCCGGAACGAATCAAATCGATCGCCATCCAAGCGCTCGCCCTCGTGACAGCGCTGATCGGTCTCAAGATGATGATAACTGCCGAGAACGTGTTGGTCGTTCTCGTGAGCATGGTGATTGGTGGAGTACTTGGCGAGCTCCTGCGAATTGAGGAGAGACTCGACAGAATCGGAACAAGAGTTGAAACAAGGTTCAGCAAAGAGCGTGGGACGTTCGCGAAAGCCTTCGTAACCTCCACTCTCCTGTACTGCGTCGGTCCCATGGCGATTGTGGGGGCGCTTCAAGACGGCTTGCGCGGCGACTACTCTGTTCTACTGACAAAATCCGGAATGGACGCAATAGCGTCCGTCGCATTCGCTTCAACACTTGGCATTGGAGTCCTATTCTCTGCGTTGCCTGTCGCAGCTTACCAAGGTGGCATTACGATAGGCGCCTCACTGCTCCAACCATATCTGACCTCAGCAATGATCACTGAGATGACGGCAACGGGTGGATTACTGATTCTGGGCATCGCGATGAATTTGCTTCAGATCACAAAGATCAGAGTCGGGAATCTCCTACCAGCTATTCTTGTCGCGGCCATACTATCAGCTGTTGTATTGTGATCTCATCCCAAAGTGGGAAGCGTCATTGGTCCCTGTGGCAGAACCAAGACCCTCTCCCCCCTACGTAGGTTGACAGAATGCAATGCCTGCTCTATCGTCTGCGCGTAGTGCATGTGCATTGATCTGATCTCGGAAGCCAGTTCAGGCCTCGTGATGAAACAGACCGGTGTCTTGCGTAGTATGCGGCAGAGAACCTGAACCTCCCACTGATCACGGATCAGGGCTTCGCCTTCCCTGAGCTTGTCATAGACCGCTTCTGGCGTGTTGCTCGCTAGCAATCTTAGGAAATCCGGGTGGCCAACTCCGTCCATACACTCGCCGGCCATAATGATCCTTGAATCCCCGTGTAGGATTCGCTCTGGAACGGCGATACCCTTCACGCATTGGTACACATTCCTATCCAATGGATATCCGCCGTTCGTGGTGATTACCACATCAGGAGAATCTTTGACTTGGACGCTCGAATGCAGTCTTACCGATTCAGCCACAGAGTTGAATGATGATATCGGATCTCCTGCTGTCGCATGCACGATGCGCTTCTGGCTGTCAAGGACGATATTGAGCGCAAATGCCCTACCCAGATGTCGCAACGCCTCGTTAGCGTCAGCCCTGATAGGGCTCTCAGTCACCCCATACCGAGAAGCTGAATTGTCAATGTTCTTCCAGGAATGATTTCGAAGAATCGTCTCAGTCCCCGCCACTCCAGGCAGAATCACCTTGCTGCCACCAGTGAAACCAGCGAAGAAATGAGGCTCGACGTTGCTTTCGACTATCACAAGATCGCTCTCGGTGACAGATCTGTTCAGCCAGAGCGGCGTGCCCGAAGAGAGTTTTCCCAGCTCGACTAGCCGGGTCCGATCGTCACTATCATGAATTACCACTTCCTGCTTGCCAACCAGTTCTCCGCCTAGTCGTTCCGTTACGTCTGTCATGGTCTCGCCTTTGTGGAGACCAGTCGCTACCAGCACTCTAATGCGGTCCGAGTCCATGCCGCCGCTCCGGAGTTCTTCCAGAATCAATGGAATCGTGACGCGACTAGGGACTCCTCTCGTTCTGTCACAGGTCACTATGACAGCACTGCGACTTTCGCGAGCCAGTTCCCTTAGTCTCGGAACTCCAATGGGTTGTCTGAGTGCAGCTTCTACCGATTTCTCTTGAGAAGCTGTCTGCCACAGTTTAGGGATCACAATGCTAGTCGTAGCGCATTCCGGTACGTGTCCAGTGAGTTGTGTACGCCCGTAAGGTAGCGAGACTAGCAACTACGCGACCGCCCCGGATAAGGAGAGATGCTAGTTAGTCTTTTCGCGTGACAGGCTAGGACGCACTTCCTAGCCTCCTAGCCAGACGCTTGCAAATCGTTGTAGAGGAAGGTAGGCTATGATTCTCGTTTCCTTCTCTGAGCAGACCTCTCCTTACTGGGATCATGTAATCCTCAGCCTTCTGTGAAGACGTAGTTGTCAAGCTTCTTGTCTGACAGGCTCAATACCAGTCCTCGAAGAACGCCCGTAACGTACTCGCTTCCAGGGTTGAAACATGGCGTTCTCCCGATCTTGGAGAGGCCTCTAGACTCGTGGATGTGCCCGTGAAGGCCTGCCAGTGGCTGGAGTTTTTCGATCATTTGTCTCACGGAGGTGGAACCAGCGTGGCCCATGTCCGGTTCGCCGCCTGGGGTGAGTATAGGCCTCAAGTTTTCGTCAAGTCTTGGTGCCAAGTCGATTTGAGTATCGTGTGGCGGACAATGGAAGTTGAAGAGGCTGTTCTTGGGATCTGTTAGGCCTGACGTCGTTTTCTCAAGCTTTGAGAGTAATTCCTCCTCTGAAAGATCTCCAGGACACCTCCACGGAGTCATGTTCGAGAAACTGGCGCTCGGCATCTCGTGCTTGTCGTCAATCAAAACAATCTTCTCATTTGGATAGACCACATACTCTGATTGCGCAAGTATGTCCCCCACCACGGGCAGGTCGTCGTTTCCAGTGTTGATGATAATCTTCGCCTCGATAGGCTTCAGTCGTTCCTCTGCGATCTGCACCCAGCGTCTAATACTCGCTGTCATGACTTGAACGAACACGTTCTCCATGCTTGCCTCGTCCTGGCGAAGTTTCTCCCACTCGCTCTGCGTGGTTCGATATGGGTAGCTGCCCAGATCCCTGATGTTCCGCTCGAGATCATTCAGCTCACTTTCTGAATGCACTTGCCTCCAAGTCCCGACGTACTGGGCTTTCCAGGAACCTCCTTGATCGAAGATGGGCGTGACGGTCTTCCCGGTTATGTCGCCGCCGAGAACGAGCACATTCGCCTTGTAGACCTTCCCCGCATTTACGAACTTCAAGAAGAGCCTGTCAGATCCGTGAATATCTGTGACGAAGAAGAGACGTGTCTTGGTCAACGCGAGTCCCACTCCGTGATCGTGATTAGTCTTATATGTGCTATTGCCGGGAGACTTGTCCTTAAGGTATGAGACTTGACAAAAGAATCAGGCCTCTATGTAAGAAAATCCTCAGGACTAATCAGAAACGTCAGCGCGAACGATGCCTTGATCGCAAACCTACTCGGAATGGGCATTCTCGTCAACATCTTCTGGGTCGTCTACGCTTCAGCATCATATCCCGGCGCAGATCTCACGGCGACAGTCTTCACAGCACTCGCAGTCAACCTGTTGGTAGCATACGTGTACTGGATGCTTTCGTCCGCGATGCCGAGAACCGGCGGCGACTACGTCTGGGTTGGAAGAATCATTCATCCCTCTTTGGCGTTCATGGTTAACGCTGTCTTCGTTGTCATCATGATAACCTGGGCGGGTCTGTTCCCATACTTGGCCGTAGCTTTCAAACTACAAATGATGTTCACGAACCTCGCGATCACAACAGGGGACCAGTCGTACGCTGGCTTCGCCACAGCACTTGGTGATCCGAACACCATCTTCATCGTCGGAGCCGTAATCGTGACGCTGGTGATCTTGACGATGTTCCTCTCCGTCAAGAACCTCTTCCGCGTCCTCATAGCGCTATTCGCCGTACAAGCAGTGATCTTTGTGATCTTCATCGGAATGATGCTCACCACCAACAACGCGGCTTTCGTAGCAGGCTTCAATGCGAAATCAGGAACAACAGTCGACTCAATAGTGAAGGAAGGAACGAACCTTCTTGGTTCCCCTATTACTTTCACGGCCGAGGCGACAGCGGTGGGGCTTGTGTATACGATGCTGAGCTTCATCGGATACGCGAACAGCGCCTACTTTGCAAGTGAGGTGAAAGGTGATCCGAGAAAATCGCAGGGGCTCGCCATATTCGTATCCCCGATCATCTTTGCGGTTCTAATCTATATCCTCTATGCTTCAATCTACAACGTCTTCGGGCATGACTTCCTCGTTTCCTCCGCGCTTCTTTTCGTGAACGGGAAATCACCGTTGCCTGCAATGCCCTCTCCAGCGTACCTGATCAGCTTCATAACCGACAATCCAATTCTTGCTCTGCTGATTCCGTTCGGATTGTTTCTAAACGACATCGGCTTCGCGATTGTGTACTTCTTCGTTCCAACCAGAAACATCTTCGCATGGGCATTCGACCGAGTCATCCCAGTCAAATTCGCAAGCGTGGACAAACGAGGTGTTCCATACTACGCGGTCATACTCTACGCGATCATTGCCTATTTCTCGCTCTGGGTGACAGTCTACACGACATGGTTCAGCTACATGTACTACTCGAACTTCGGCTGGTGGATTGCGGCTGCCATAGTGATGTTCGCGGCGGCGATCTTCCCCTATAGACGAAAGGACATATTCACGAGCTCGCCAAAGATCGTCACGTACAAGATCGGACCAGTACCGCTGATCACCATAGTCGGCGTGGTCGGCGTCTTCCTGTCACTGTTCATATCCTACTCAACGATCCTGCCTTCGTTCGCCGGCTTCCCGATCAATCCAATCTACGTCGTGAGCATGCTCTTCGTCATGGTGGCAGCGCTGATAATCTACGCTATCTCGTACTTCTACCAGAAATCGCGTGGCGTGCCGGTAGAACTAGCTAGCATGGAACTCCCGCCAATCTAGAACCCCAACGAGCCTCCATCTTCTCCACTTTTTTTCTTCCTTAAACGAGAGCTACTACGTGAAGTGCGCTTGGAACTTTTCCTCTCAGCTCTTCTAGGCGTGACAGGCGCCGGCCGCTTTCCTAAAACAATCTCTTCAGCACATTTTCCATTCGTTCCAAAGCACGTTTGATGTTCTCGACCGAATTGGCGAACACCACACGCAGGTAGCCTTCCCCATAGCTGCCGAAAGTAGACCCGGGTAGGACAGCCACTCCGCCATCCAGCATCAGGTTCGCCAACTCCTGGGAGGATTTGTTGGTCTTCTGGATATTCGGGAACGCGTAGAAGGCTCCCTGAGGTTTGAGACAGTGAATCCCCGGCAGCCTGTTTAGCCCATCTACAATAAGATCGCGGCGGCGTTGGTATTCAGCGACCATCATGGCAGCTTGCTCCTGAGGGCCAATTAGGGCTTCGATACCTGCAATTTGCGTGAAGTGAGCTGTGCAACCGACAGAATGGGTAAGCAGCAGGCCCATTCGTTCCGCTAATGATTCTGGCATAATGCCGAAACCCAGACGCCAACCCGTCATCGCGTAGGTCTTGGAGAATCCGTCAACTATGATGGTTCGCTCTGCCATACCCGGCAACGAGGCGATACTTGGCACAGTGAGGCCGTCGAACGCCATTTGACTGTAGATTTCGTCCGACAGAACCCAGCAGTCGTAACGCTGTGCAGTTTTTGCAATATGCTCCAAGTCTGCCATGGGTATCACGCCGCCCGTCGGATTGTTGGGTGAGTTCAAAACAATCAGTCGAGTTCGTTCGTTCACGAGCCGGTCAAAGGTCTTCAGATCGAACGAAAAGGAATTGGATTCGACCAACGGCACCGGCATGGGGATACCGCCAGCGATCCCGATCATGGCCTCATAGGTCGGAAAACCCGGGTTGGGATAGACAACTTCGTCGCCAGGATTAACCAGAGCCAGAGTGGGAAAGAAAAGGTTGGGTTTCGCACCAGGACTGATGACAACCTGCTTCGGAGTAATACGGATACCTCGCTTCCTACCAGCTTGATCTGCAATGATTTCGCGGAGCGAGAACAAGCCTACAGGCGGATTGTAGCGTGTCTGCCCCCCAGCAATGGCACGAATGCCCGCTAGGCATACGTTGGCGGGAGTGACAAAATCGGGTTCACCGATCTCCAGATGAATGATATCATGTCCTTTAGACTCTAGTTCTTGCGCCCGCGCCAGAACTTGGTACGCACCCTCTGGTCGCAGATGGTCGGTCCGTTTGGCAAAAGGCAACACAGGTCGCCTCCACTATGGTAGGATCGCAAACACCCGCGCTGGAAAGCCAGTACCATTCTTAGGCTTGGGAAAAGTCGCCACAATCAGCGCACCGAACTCGGGCACCTGATCTAGGTTGGTCAGCAATTCAATCTGATAGTGATTCGTGCTGAGGACGTAGTACTCCATAGAATAATCGCCTCGGCTACAATCAACGCCAGGATTGTTGTCCGTCATCTCATGACCGGAAGCTGTGATCTTTCGCTCTTCGTAGAGATACTTCAGTACTGCCATGCTCCAGCCAGGAAAGTGCTTGACGCCGGCTGAGTCTTCGTTATCCACGGCCTTAGCATCCGGCCATCGCTTGGACCAGTCCGTACGTAGCGCCACGAAGCAGCCTTCAGGAATCGGACCGTGCTTGGCCTCCCAAGCTTTGACGTCTTCCATCGAGACGCAGTAGTCTGGGTTCTTGGCCACCTTCTCATGAACATCAATAACGACCAAGGGCAGGATCATCTCTTTCACTTCGATTTGATCCAACATCCTAGTGCCCTTGACGAAGTGGGCTGGCGGGTCAACGTGGGTCCCCCACTGGCCTACGTGGGAATATCGGTGGATGTAGATTCCGGAACCGATCTTGCCAACACCTTCATCGTAATAGTACAGCGTTTCACGTTCCTCATTCGGAAAACCAGGCCAATGAGGAATCCCAGGGGCAAATGAGTGGGTCAGGTCAACCCACCGCTTTGTCTTTAGGAGTTCATAGACTTCGAGAAGAGTCAAAGCTGATTTCTTGCTCATGAGACATTCTGCAGGATCGCACCATTGATAAATAGCTTACTGGGTTTGAGGCAAGAGATCTCCGGCTTGTTAAGGACGATCGACAAGCGGAATCGTGCGCGTGCTGATCAGTAAGAAGATTGGGTCTGATACGGGCAGTCGCGTGTCGAGGTGAGTTCAGGTTGGCTGCAGTTGCTGTAACAGTTCTCTTACGTGCTCCTGAATGGTGTCACGTATTGATCGTATTTCGTCCAGCGTCTTTCCTTTCGCGTCTTCGATATTCCAATCCTCGACTCTTGACAGGAACCTTGCTGGGCAGAAGTTTGACGCTTCACATCCCATCGTTATGATCTTCTCAGCTTCCGCGGTCATTTCAGTTGAGGTCGGTTTCGGTCTCGCGTTACTTGCGTCGATTCCGATCTCTCCGAGGGCTTGTAAGACGAGCGGGTTGACCTCATTCGCTGGTCTTGTTCCAGCACTGATTGCTCGGAAGCCATCAGGCTTCAGCTTGTTGAATATGGCTTCAGCCATTTGGCTTCTGCCCGAGTTCCCGACGCACACGAAGAGAACGGTTCGAATCAAGAAGCCTCACGGCCTAAGGTGTGTACTTGAATGGGTGCTTGGCTCTCTCTTTGTTCTCCGTCAGTTCCTGCGAGGAAGGCCAGTCCTCGACGGCTCGCCTGACCGCGTGTCTCATCGCCTTGTAGTTGTTGATGTAGACTCGCTTTCTATCCACAGCCGCTGGGTGAACGAATATGTTCGAGATGATCACGATATCATCTACTGCTGATTCTGGAATTGTCCCATCAGCGACGCTGTCAACGACCGCTTTGGCGGCGCCGGCTTGAGCCGGCCCATAGACGAGACTTGCGTCTCGCATCCCTTTGATCGAGACCGTCGGAACGAGGAGTGTCGGAGGTTTCACTGCAAGGTTCGGTTCAATGATTGCAAGCAGGGGCTCATGCCCGAGCGCTGGCGAGGCCTTCGCCCGTGCGAACGCGGTTCCAACCGGCCCGTCCTTCTTGCCAATCATTAGGTCGATGTGTGCGACCTCTGGTTCTTCTCCTGCGAGCGCTTCGCCGATCCTCAGCGTGAACTGTCGAATCTCTTCGGGGCTGATTCCGATTCTTGAGAAGCGTTCTGCCAACGGTTTAGCCGTGGGAGCTTCGACCTCCACCACTCTCCGCTTGATCTTGCCTATCTTCTCGAGATCGAGCCTCAGTTCATCCTTCTCCTCATATGACAGCTCGCCGCCGACACTCAATGGTAGGCGAACTGGGCCCACGGGGATGCCCATCATGTTGAGCGCGGCCTTCGTTGCAACTGGGCCGCTCTTTGCCATGAATCGGGACATCTTCTGAACCGTTAGCTGAATTCGCCTTGCCTCGTCAAGCTTGCCCTCTTGAACCGCTTTCACGATCTTCAGATGATGATCTGGGAACACGTTGGAGCTGGCCGAGATTACACCCGCACAGCCCGCGGCGAGCGCGGGTAGAACAACCTCGTCATGCCCACACATGACAGGGAGTCTATCGCCGACTTTCTCGAGGACCGTGAGGATGTACCGGAGCTCTCCGCTGCTATCCTTCAGTCCAGCGATGTTCGGAATATCGACAAGATCCTCCACGATCTGCCAGGGCAAGGTGACCCCGGTCGCTTGGGGGATATTGTAGAGCACGATCGGAATATCAACGGCTTCTGCGATCTTTCTATAGTGCTCGTAGAGGCCCCGGTTTGCGGGCTTGTGATAGTACGGCGTAACGATTATGGCGGCATCTGCGCCAGCGTCTTTTGCGTGTTTGGTTTTCTCGATCGCAAGATCAGTGCCACTCGCACCGGTTCCCGCGATTACCGGGATCCGCCCGTTCGCCTCATCGATCGCAATCTCCACAACGCGTCTTCTTTCCGGTTCTGAGAGGTTCTGGAATTCCCCGGTGGTTCCGCAAGGAACTAGCCCAGTCACGCCTAGGCTCATGAGGTGACTGATCAAGCGTCTAAAGCGTTCCTCATCAACGTTCTTACCGTCATCCGTAAACGGGGTGACGAGAGCAGGAATCACACCGCCGAGTTTGAACAATACCTACAGCCCGAATCCGCTATTATTGACTGGGGCCGCTTTAAGTGCATACCCTTACGATCGAGCCGCACTTCGGCAACGAAGTATTATATGACGACGTGCGGGAGTTTCTTCGGAGTTCTTCAGATGAAAGAGATCGAGAAAGCGCTGGAAAAGATCGGCTTGCCGGGAAGGGACCTATATTCGCTCCCCACATCAGCGAAACGGTTCCCGGACGGCTGTCACTGGCGTGTCGAGATCTCCGGCGTCGAGAGACCCGACACACTGGAAGCCCTGATTGATGAGTCAAAGAAACGGGACGTGCCCGTTCACAGACTCATAAGCGTCGTCATGGGGTCCACGCTCTTGACGCGAGCGGAACTGAAGAGGTTCGCTGAGCTCGCAGCGGACGCCGAAATGGAAGTCATACTTACGCCTGGACCGAGAGCGGGCTGGGATGTTGGAAGACAGATCGCCACTCCTGAAGGCGCGTTGTCTGGGATGCGTTTCAGAGGAGCAGACCAGCTGGGCTATGTGATCGCAGACATCAAGCGTTCAATCGAGCTTGGTTTCAGAGGATTCCTAGTCGTCGACGAAGGTTTGCTTTGGGCGCTCAACGAGCTACGCAAAGCTGGCGAAATCCCGAAGGATGTCAAGTTCAAAATCTCCATCTTCGCAGGCCACGCGAACCCGGCCGGAGCGAAGGTACTCGAAAGCCTCGGAGCAGACACGTTCAATCCTGTCGCGGACCTCAGCCTCCCACAACTTGCAGCCATTCGAGCCGCCGTCAAGATACCGGTCGACATTCACGTTTACCTTTTCGACTCGTTTGGCGGGTTCAACCGATTCTACGAATGTCCTGAGCTTTGCCGGATAACGGCGCCTTGTTACTTCAAGATCGAACCGGGAGCAGGCGTCGGAGCGATGTACAAACCTTGGGTCTCACCCGAAAGCCTCGCATTCGCTGCGAGAGAGAAAGTCAAGTACGCAGAAATAATCAGAGAACTGGTCCAAGAACACTACCCTGAAGCCAAACTGTCAGAGAAAGGAACGAAGGACCTCGCAATCCCGCAGCCGTAGGACTTCATGTTCGGACCTTGTGCCCTGTGCTTACCGCGGTTCCCAGGCCCATGAAGGCTCTAGGGACCAGTCTCCCCATTCTCAGCACAACTAGCGGGAAGACACACGAGTTTTCTGAAGGACCTACGCGAAGAGACAGGTCGATGAGGTTCAGTCTGCCCAAACCATGATTAGCCACGTCTTACGTGTCCTTCACTGAACACGGAAGATGACAAATGCATTGAAGACCGCTGAACAGTATCTCGAAAGTCTCAGGCAGCTAGACCTTCGGGTGTACTTTCTTGGTAAGCGGATTGAGAATCCCGCTGACTTTCAACTTACGAAACCGTCGCAGAATGCCGTGGCGATGACATACACGCTTGCTCAGGATCCAGAGTATTCGGATTTGATGACTGCAACATCTCACCTCACAAGTGAGAAGGTCAATAGGTTCACGCATATCCCCCAGAATAGTGACGACCTTGTCAAGAAGGTGAAGATGCTCAGGTTACTTGGCCAGAAGACAGGGGTATGCTTCCAAAGATGCGTCGGAATGGATGCGCTAATCGCGTTATCGAGCGTTACCTACGAACTGGATCAGAAACTCGGTACGCAATACTATGCAAGATTCAACGACTTTCTGAAGTATGTTCAACGTAACGACTTGGTATGTAACGGAGCCATGACTGACGTCAAGGGAGACAGAAGTCTGAGGCCTAGCCAGCAAAAGGACCCTGATCTATACGTGAGGGTCGTGGAAAAAAGGAAAGATGGAGTCATCGTTAGGGGCGCAAAGGCCCACCAGACAGGCGCAGTCAATTCGCATGAGATAATCGTCATGCCCACGCTCGCGATGGGTGAGGAGGAGAGAGATTATGCCGTCTCGTTCTCGACACCTAGCGATGCCAAAGGGGTTTCCCACATAGTCGGAAGACAGCCGAGCGACACAAGAAGACTAGAAGGCAATGAGATAGATCTTGGAAATGTAAGATACGCTGGGCATGAAGCGTTAGTGGTCTTCGACGACGTGTTCGTTCCTTGGGACCGAGTCTTCATGTGTGGAGAGCATGAGTTCTCGGGCGCGCTCGTCGAGCGGTTCGCATCATACCACCGGCAGAACTATGGAGGCTGCAAGACCGGCCTAGGCGATGTCTTGATTGGCGCCGCCGCAACGATCGCCGAATACAACGGAGTACAAGGAGCTTCTCACGTGAGAGAAAAAATCACTGAAATGATCCACCTTAACGAGACAATGTATGCTTGCGGCTTAGCTTGCTCTTATGAAGGCTACAAATTGCCGTCAGGAACATACGTCGTCAATCCTCTGCTCGCAAACGCCACTAAGCAGAACGTCACAAGGTTTCCGTTTGAGATGGCAAGGTTGGCAATGGATATTGCGGGAGGATTGGTAGGTACTCTGCCATCAGGAAAAGATCTCAAGCACTCCGAAGTTGGAAAGTACGTCGAAAAGTACCTAAGAGGAGTCGCAGGCGTCCCAACGGAGAATAGAATGCGCATGACTAGACTAATCGAGAACATGGTGCTGGGCGTAAGTTACCTAGTAGAGTCAATGCATGGCGCGGGATCTCCTCAAGCACAAAGAATTGTAATTTTCAGACAAGCTGATTTGGAAGCGAAGAAGGAGCTTTCCAAAGTCTTAGCAGGCATTAGCAAACCATCCTGATGTCGGAGAGACAGTACTGCGATAGCATCATCCACGATCGATAGGCCTTGGAGTAGACGAACATGGGAGTACCAGAGAAGATTCAAGCAATAGAGGAGGAGATGAAACGAACTCAGATCAACAAGCACACTGAACACCATGTGGGTCTGCTGAAAGCAAAGCTCGCGAAGCTCAGGGCCGAACAAGAACGCTCACAAGGATCCAGGCAAGGCGGAACGGGCTTCGAGCTAAAGAAAGGCGGCGACTGCACCGCGGTACTGATCGGTCTGCCAAGTGTGGGAAAATCAACCATACTGAATAGACTTACGAACGCCAAATCAAAAGTGGCCCCATACGCCTTCACGACTCTGACGGTTGTTCCCGGCTTACTTGAGTACCAAGGAGCGAGGATACAGATTCTCGACCTACCCGGCATCATTTCGGGCGCCGCAACCGGCACCGGGAGGGGCAAGAGAGTGCTATCCGTTGCAAAGAACGCCGACCTAATACTCTTGATATTGGATGTATTCCAGCCCGATCAGATCAGCATTCTAAGGAAGGAACTGTATGAAATCGGCGTCCGGCTCAACACTCAGCCTCCAAATGTGACAATCAACCAATCCTCCCGCGGCGGACTCGGCATAACGACGACGTGTACTCTGACTCATTTAGCCGAATCAACTGTTCGAGCAATACTGAATACGTACAAGATCAATCACGGCAATGTCATCATCAGAGAGGACATCACCGACGACCAACTCATCGATCTAGTAACCGGAAATCGCCGATATATTCCATCAATAACAATCTTGAACAAGATCGATTTGGTCAGCCCCAAGTACGTAGCCGAGGCTAGAAAGCGAATAGGAGAGGATCTCGTCCCAATCTCCGCAGATCTAAACCTGAATCTCGACAAACTGAGGGAGGTCATTTATGATCGACTGAGGGTAATCAAGGTCTACCTCAAGCCGCGGAACGGTTCGCCCGATTTCAAAGACCCCCTGATAGTGACAGCTGGTTCAACGATCTCGGATGTATGCAAGAAGGTCCACAGGAAGTTCGCGGGCGAAGCGAAGTATGCGCTGGTTTCAGGAACAAGTGTAAGGTTCAGCCCCCAACGTGTCGGAATGGATCATGTCGTTCAAGATCGTGATATCGTCACGATAGTGAAGTAGCAAGACGAGGCCATCTTGGTCAGCCGGGGGATTGCCGTGCAGAGGCAAGAAGCACCGGCTTGAGAACCTAATTCTAGTTTCAACCGAGAGACAAGAAACGCAATATAGGTTCACGTGAAACAACGGCAGGAGGGAGACATTATGCTCTTCATGGTGATTGAGAAGTTTAAGAACAATGATGCTCTCGCTGTGTATCGTCGCTTCCGAGAGCATGGGCGGATGATGCCAGATGGTCTAGAATACGTCGGGAGCTGGATCGAAGCGAACTTCGACCGTTGCTTCCAGCTCATGGAATGCGATGATCCACGGTTGTTTCAGCAGTGGGTGATCCAGTGGCATGACCTCATGGATTTCGAAATTGTCCCCGTGGTGTCATCCAAGGACACGATGCAAACAATCAGCCCCGCGCTCTGAGTCATGAGCATTCTGAGGACGATTCCTAGTCACTTTGCGTGTGGGTCACTTGGTGCGCAGACGCACAGAAAAGAAGGGTTTCAAATTACGACGCCCGCACTAAGAGTCCCACGCACAGAAAATCACTAATGCGAGAGATTGAACAGCGCGGCTTTGG
>Ga0315282_10002629_pt1 | contig 32787 bp, 36 predicted proteins | sample YL17G07_20_MG_FD_203693 | JGI IMG/M metagenome (GOLD analysis project Ga0315282, IMG submission 203693) | Sediment microbial communities from Yellowstone Lake, YNP, Wyoming, USA - YL17G07_20 | ecosystem: Environmental > Aquatic > Freshwater > Lake > Sediment | place: USA: Wyoming | collected...
ATGCAGCTATTATATCAATGAATCTCCCATCGAGAGAGATTCATTGATATGTTTTTCATCCCCGACTAAAAGTCGGAGCATTCAAACATAATTTCTCGTAATATCTTTATACAAAGAAGTAAAAACAGCATTCTCTTCAATTGTCATTCCACAAACAGGGTCTACAATTTTCATTTATTCACTTCTTCCCCAAAATAGTAAAACGGAAACATTTTTAAAAACTTCAAAATTAGAGAAACCTAACAACCCTGAAGAGTCATTAGGTTTCCACCTATTACTGTGTGTAAATAATTAATGTCCGTGCGGATCGGTTTTTGGAATCTCCTCTTCCGGTGTTTCTTCTTTCTCTTCTTCGGGCTCAGGTAGACTCATCATTCCTCTCATCCCTGGAGCTGCCCTCATCTGCATTAGTTTCTTAAGGCTGTTCTTTTGTTCATCTGTGAGAATCTTTCTTGCCTCAACAAAAGCCATTATTCTCAGGTATCTGATCTGCGTTTCGTAATTTTCGACCTTTTTGAGGGCTTCCTTGACTTCTGCCAGATTAATCTCTGACTCTTTGAGAAGGGCTCGTAAATCTATCTCAGCTATCTTCGAATCTGCATCCAGCCTTATAATGTCTTTTGAGTATTTTCTCCTTATGTCATCAAGTTGTTTTCCTTGTTCATCGCTAAGACCCAGTTTGTCCGCATTTTGAAGCATTAAAGTAACTCCATAGTGAAACCATCGTTGACGATGCCCCATTCTTTCCCTACCCATTCCCATCATGCCACCCATCATACCCTGCCCTGCCATTTGGCCACACTGCATCATTCCCTGTCCTTGCATCTGCTGCATGGGACAGTTCATCATCGGCATCTCGCCCATCATACCCTGCCCCATCTGGCCGCCTTGCTGACTGCCCATCTGTGCATATGCTGGAACACTCAACATAGATAAAAACAATAAGGCATATAGTAGTAACTTTTTCATTTTCTTCTCCTTGTTTTACTCTTTTTCTTTTAAGATAAACTTTTCAGGTTCTTTGTCAAACCTCTCTTTGCAGCCTTTCGCACAGAAATAATACGTCTTGCCTTTGTAAATACTTGTGGCTGCCGCCTTCTTTTCATCCACATTCATGTTACATACAGGATCTTTTGCCATTTGATGCACCTCCTCTTGATCTATTTTCACCAATAAATATTCCTTGCTGACTTTGACTTTTACTTTGCTTTGGCTTTATAGCTACTCCGCAGCTCTTTAGCCATCTCTTTAATATCTGTCAAGTCACGCTGCATTGAGCTCCAGCCATACCAGAATGCATAATCCGGATTTGCATGGAAAGTTCCCTGGAATGTTCTCATACGGTGTTCGAGGAACATTTTAAACAATTCCAGTTCAATTGGCGTTGGTGCATCGTTGAAGGTGAGCAAGTCCGGGAATGCATACGAATAGTTTTTCGGCTTTGTTAGTATACCTTCCTTGTACAAATCTGCAACGATACGAATTGCCTCAGCCATCAGGCGATCCGCTTCCCTGATCATCATGTCGCCCTTTCCCAACTCTGCTTTCACAAAATTGACAGAGTGACATTGATTGCAGGTCTTCACCATCTTATCCCTTTCTTTCTGCCAATCTTCCTGTGTCAGTCGTACAAGGTCTGCTGCCTTCACAACATCTAGTCGGGCAGTAGGTTTTCCAGAAGGATCGAGCACACCGAGCCCCTGAAGAATAGTAGCGCGGTTAGCAGCCCATTCCTTGTCTTCAGGCATCGGGAGCCTCAAAGCAAGGAATCCCCATGCTGTTCTATTCGCATGGTTACCTTCCTGCATATGACAGGTTTGACAGGTTGGAGCAGCGACTGTTTCAGGAAGAATCCCGTTCTGTTTCAGCAAATACCGAACGCCGTGCTTCGAAGCAGAATACATTTCCCACTGCGGATGATCAATTCCCATATGGCAGGTCCGGCAGGACTGTGGTTGACTGGCTTCTTTAACGGAAAAAATATGTCTGGTATGACACGCATCGCATGAAGCCAAACCGAAACCTGCACCACTCTTTTTCAGTCCCTTTATCTCCGCTTCTGTTTTGAGTCCAATCTTGTGACACCCGCCGCAGCCTTTCATCCCTTCCATCAATTCCATCGGTTGCCAATGCGCTGTTGGCATGGCTTTCATAGAAGCCCATGCCAAGGCATGCTTTCCTGACTTGAATTGTTGAACTTGTTTTGGGTGACACATGGCGCAGGTATCAGGTGTTGGAATTTGGACATTTGCAACATCTTTTACCGATTGATGTTGATCACCATGGCATGATGAACAATTTATTCTGGCCTGGCCATGCTTACTGAGTTGCCAGTCCGAAACAATGTTTGGTGTAACCTTTTGGTGGCATTCAACACATACCTGGGCTGATACACTGGAAACAAGCAAAAGGCTCATGAGGGAAATAAGGATTACTCTGTACTTCATAAAGCACCTCCTTGGTTTTAGTTTGTTTTTACCAATAGAGCCGTTAAGAATTTATTTTACAATCGGTGATGCACTCTGATCAAAAGGATTCGTTCTCATAGCAAGAGAAAAGAGATAGGGATAATTATCCTTCAAATGTCTCATATAATCCAGCCATTCATGCACCAGTAAGACATATGCCCTAGTAATATCACCGGCAAGATGTGCACAATCAGTATGTGGTAACTTTTTTAAATCCTCCCGCGCAGCTAATTCCTCGGTCAGATGAAAAACAGCCCGGAGAAGCTCTGTGAATGATTCATGTTCGAGTAAAACTGGGTTTTCCAAGAGTCGCACTAAAAAATCTCTTTCCCCCGTCAGGAATATGCGCAAATCTTCTAAATTAATCTTTTGAACCTCAACCCCGTAATCATAATCTTTTAGCCGTTTGCTAACAACCGCAAATTCTTGATCAGACCAATCTTTGGTTACTATGAGATTTTTCCTAATGTTATCTAATTCAGGATCGGAGTCGGAAAAATAGGCTATAAGTCTTGTTCCAATCTCACTGAAGAAGGTTCCTATGACCATATTCAACTTTTCCAATCTAAGACGTTTCTCCCTCATATTCAGCAATCCACTTATGATCAGAGTAACCAAGAGAACCTGCATAGGAACAAAAGCAAGATCTTGCAACATATAAAACAAGGTATCATTGGTTCTATGGAAAATCGCAATCTGGATGAAATAAAGAATCAAGGATAATGTGACTAAAGAACCTCCAAGAACAAAATACCAGTTTATTCGTTTCATTTATCATCGCTCCTATTGCAGGGATGAATCATCTTAATTTTACTCATATCTCTCAACTTCCATAACCTTGTCTACAAATAATGCCTCTGGTAAAGAACCTTCAAAACGGATGTCCTCATTAATTATCACCTCCGGCACTGAAGAGACATTGTACTTATTAACCAAATGTGGAAATTCTGATGATTCGATCATGTCTGAGCGGATGAGGTCACTTTCGATAGCAAGTTTATGAGCCATGCGAACTGCATGTGGACAATATGGTCAGGTCAGACTAACAAAAACTTGAATGTGTACAGGCTTCGTAAGATTCCTGAGCCGCTTTTTCGTTTCTTCAGTTAAATCTGTGCTACCTCTGGAAACATCAATGATATCCTCAACTAAGGAACCAAACTCATACCCGGAGGGAACTCCGAAATAGCAGATGCCGTAGTCTTTAGCACCCTTCACAACAAGAGCAGGAATTTTATCTATTTTGTATTGCTTTACTTTTTCGACATCCTTTTGAAATTCATACACTTCAAGCATAATATTATCAGAAAATTTTACAAACTCGTTTAAAAGCTCTCTCTCATATTCGCAATGGGGACATTCAAATGCCTGAGTAAAGAAAAGAAGTTTGACCTTCTGGATGAGTCTGGCAAATTCTTCTCTCACAAGATTTTGTATATTTTCAGGAATCTGCATCATATTACACTATACTTATGAAATAGAAAGAGAGGTATCAGTATATATCTGATATTTTCGTCAGATTTTTACCAATTATAATGTCCGTGTTTTTCCTACATAAATTTTTGTACCAAATAGTAATTTGTGGATAAAATCCGAAGCCCTCTTTCTCAAAAGTCATGTTTTCCCAAGGGTTGTTGGATTAGAAGGCTCAAAAAGTTGATATCTACGTCACCATTAAGAACTATACTCCAACCAATGCCACCACTGTTTCAAAACTTTGCAACGCCCCTCTGTATTCAAAGAGACAACAAAGATGCCATCCAACTTGACCTTCGCTTTCGAAGAGGTGTGAACAAAAGATGCACGCCATTGAGCAATACCACTATCCTGAGTGACTGCGAGAACTTCGTAGTTGAACTGAACCTGATCCTGAGAGCGTGTAACAGTTGACCAATATTCAAGGATCGCTGAACGACCACGCAAAGGTTCACTAAAAGGGTTTGCATGATAAGTGGCATCATCCGTAAAAAGGTCTGCAAATGCGCGGGAGTCTTGCTTTTCCCAGGCTCGACCGTATGAATTGAGCCAGGATTGAAATATCTCAAGATTCATAATACATTCCTCCTCTCAGACACTGCTCTCTCATCCTTTTCTGAAAAAAGCCTTGAAAGAGCCTCTTTGGCAGCAAGGGTCTGTGCCTCTTTTTTACTTCTTCCAGTGCCCCTTCCGAACCTCTTTCCACCTATAAAGACCTCAATCGTGAAAATCTTTTTGTGTTCCTCCCCTTCCTGTTTTACAACTCTATATTCAGGAAGGCAACAGAATAAGAGTTGAGTCTTCTCCTGAAGTTCTGTCTTAAAATCGGAGAATTCCGTGGAATGCATGATAGCATCAAGCTTTTCGCTAAACAACCTCAGAACAACTTCTTTCACTTTTTTATAACCACCATCCAGGTAAACAGCCCCAAGGAGAGCCTCAACTGTATCTGCCAGAAGTGATTTTTTGGCCCTTCCTCCAGTAGCTTCCTCACCCTTTCCAAGTCGGAGATATTCCCCAAGAGACAGAGAGTCAGCAATCTCAGAAAGGACAGACTCCTTTACAAGATAGGATTTAATCTTAGCCATAACAGATTCTGTCAATTTCCTGTCTGATAGAAAGAGATACTCGACTATGACAAATCCAAGTACGGAATCACCGAGGAATTCGAGCCTTTCATTATGGCTAGAAGATTTATCAAGACTCTCATAATAGAAAGACCTGTGTGTCAGGGCTTCTGTAAGAAGCTCCTTATCTTTGAATACATAGCCGAAACGTCTTTCTAATTCAGTAGTGTTTTCCAATGTCAATTAGTTTGTACGGAATTGAAAAAACATAATGGGAAAAATAAGGACTTCATCGACTCAGGATTCCGTTTAAGCCTCAAATCTCTTAAACAGAAGGCAGGCATTGGTCCCTCCGAATCCAAAGGAGTTGGATAAGGCATAATTGATCTTCATCGTTCTTGCCTTATGGGGGACATAATCAAGATCACATTCAGGATCCGGGTTATCGAGGTTTATTGTTGGTAATGCTATTTCATTACAAATACTTAGAATACAGATAACAGCCTCGACACCTCCTGCAGCACCGAGTAAATGACCCATCATAGATTTTGTTGAACTTATTGCAACCTTATATGCATGTTCTTTAAAAACAGTTTTTATTGCCTGGTTTTCGAGCTCATCTCCAGATTTTGTTGAAGTACCATGAGCATTTATGTAATTGACCCCAGAAGGTTTAATCCCACCATCATTTAATGCCATTGCTATACAGCGTGCAGCACCCTCACCCCCTGGAGAAGGAGAAGTGATATGATATGCATCCGCAGTCATACCATATCCAACTATCTCTGCATATATTTTTGCTCCTCTATTCAAAGCACTTTGAAGACTCTCGAGTATCAAGATACCTGCGCCTTCACCTATCACAAATCCATCTCTGTCAACGTCAAATGGCCTGCTTGCCCTCTCAGGCTCATCATTTCTCGTAGAAAGAGCCTTCATTGCATTAAATCCCCCAACGCCCATAGGCGTTATGACTGCTTCTGTCCCTCCTGCAATCATAACATCTGCGTCACCTCTCTGAATAATTTTAAAGGCATCTCCAATAGAATGACTTCCTGTAGCGCATGCAGTGGATATTGCAGAATTTGGTCCTTTGGCACCGAACTTTATGGATATCTGACCTGAGGCAAGATTTATGGACAACATCGGGACAAAAAAGGGTGTTATCCTTTTCGGTCCTTTCTCAAGTAAAACAGAGTGGTAATGTTCGATCGTGTGCAGACCTCCCATACCTGAACCGACAATTACACCTATCCTCTCTGCATTATGATCTTTTATCTTCAGACCAGAGTCATTGAAAGCCATTGTTGTTGCAGCAACAGCAAAATGGATAAAACGGTCCATCTTCTTCACTTCTTTCGGTTCTATGTAGTCTTCAGGGTTAAAATTGTCAACCTCACCAGCTATCTGTGTCGGAAAGGCAGAGGTATCGAAACTGGTTATTTTCCTGATACCGGATTTGCCATTGACAAGATTTTCCCATGTCGTCTTAACACCCATTCCAAGAGGTGTTATAAGACCCAACCCCGTTACAACAACTCTTCTTTTATCCATTATGCCGAAGATTTTTTCTTATGAATATACTCAATAGCGTCCTTAACCTTTACGATCTTTTCTGCATCCTCATCAGGTATCTCGATCCCGAATGCCTCTTCAAATGCCATGACAAGCTCTACTGTATCTAATGAATCTGCACCGAGATCCTCAACAAACGATGTCTCGGCTTTAATCTCTGCAGGGCTTACTCCGAGCTGCTTCGATATAATCTCTTTAACCTTCTCTTCTACCATACAAGCACCTCCTCCTTTCAATGCTAAATTTCAATTCAAAATCCAAAAAGATATTATCTTCTTTTTGAAATTCTTTTTGCATTTTATTTTCACATATACATGCCACCATTCACATGTATCACCTGACCTGTTATATATCTTGAATCAGGCGACGCAAGAAAAACAACAGCGTTTGCAACATCCTCGACTGTGCCAAATACCCCTAAGGGAATTTGCTTCCTTACCTCCTCCTTCACTTTCTCCGGCAGAACATCTGTCATCGCAGTTTTTATAAAACCAGGCGCAACAGCATTCACCGTTATTCCCCTGCTTGCATATTCCCTTGCTATCGTCTTTGTGAGTCCTACTATCCCTGCTTTTGAGGCACTGTAATTTGCCTGCCCTGGATTACCCATAAATGCAGCTACAGATGTGATATTCACTATTCTTCCATATCGCCGCTGAGACATCTCCCTTATAGCCTCTCGAGAACAAAGAAAGACACTTTTAAGATTTATATCCATGACAGAGTCCCAGTCTTCCTCCTTCATCCTGAGCAGGAGACCGTCTTTTGTTATGCCTGCGTTGTTCACTAATATATCAATCCTGTTGAACTCCTTACGTATATCTTCGAATACCTTTTTAACCTCCTCTGACTTCGATACATCAAGTTTTATCCCCATCGCCTTAATCCCGAGCGCTGTCAAAGCCGCTGCAGCTTCATTGGCTTCATCAGGGTTTATGTCTGCAATAGCTATACCGACGCCTCTTTGAGCAAGTCTTTCCACAATTGCTCTGCCAATACCACGTGCTCCACCTGTAACTATTGCAACCTGACCTTTAAAATCCATATGAGCCTCCCTGAAACTGGCATTAATTGTAACAAAGACTTTTTTTCTTTTCCAGTCTTTCTTTGTTGCATGAGACTGGTCTATTAGCTGATTCTTTTTAATCTGGTGTATTGGCTCATAGTTTTTCTCATAATTCACAAATCTTCTGTTGAATTCTCTTAAGGAAATCTGTTATTTTTAGAATATTCCTCATTGTTAGGGGTGTAGCCTGTCTTTCTCATAAGGTTACTTTTATCCAACATTGAATATACAATTCTTGTTTGTTGTATTATGAAACAACTTTATGGTAAATATCTTTTACGATATTTAAATACTTAAAGAGAGAGGTTCTATGAAAGGTAAAGTATACTTAATCGATGTAACAAATAGGGATGGTGTGCAGACATCGCGGATACTTCTCCCAAAGCTCTCAAAGACAATGTTAAACGTCTACCTTGATGAGATGGGTATCTTTCAGAGTGAAATAGGATTCCCAACATTGAAACACGAGATAAATTATATCAATGCAAACCTCGAACTGGTAAAGCTCGGAGTGATTAAGAGGCTCCGCCTTGAAGGCTGGTGCAGGGCAATACCCGAAGATGTAAAGCTCACCTTCAAAAATTGTCCTGAAATCAAACATATCAATGTTTCAATATCTACATCGGAGATCATGATACAGGGCAAGTTCCAGGGTAAAAGGACTTTCAAGGATATTACGAAATCTCTTGCCGAGGCTGTAAGAACTGCAAAGGAACTCGGTGCAGAAACAGTAGGAGTTAATGCGGAAGATGCATCAAGGACAGAACTCGACAGGCTGATAGAATTCACCCTTACAGGCAGGGAAGCCGGGGCAGATCGCTTCAGATACTGTGACACCCTCGGTACAGACGACCCCATAACCATATATGAAAGGACAAAGGCACTTGCCCTTGCGACAAAGTTCCCCATAGAAATGCACTGCCACAATGACCTCGGAATGGCAGAGGCTGTTTCAGTAGCAGGTGCCCAGGGAGCTATAGAAGGAGGTGTTGATTCATATATCAACACAACAGTGAATGGTTTCGGAGAACGGTGTGGTAATTGTGACCTCGTATCGACAATCTTGGCGCTTAAATTTTCGCAGGGGCTTAAAGATAAAGTCCCCCTCGATGAGCATGTAGACCTCAAGAGGGCATGGAAGATCGGCAGATACGCATCATTTGCATTTAATATACCCATACCGATAAACCAGCCGGGAGTAGGCGCGAATGCCTTTGCCCATGAATCAGGAATCCATGCAGATGGAGCCTTAAAAGACAGACGTAACTATGAACTCTACGATCCTGAGGATGTGGGAAGAGGTGAACCAGAACTCTCAGAAACCGGAAGGGTAATAACAACAGGAGAGTATGGAGGCATTAAAGGCTTCAGGCATGTCTACGACAAACTCGGCATCCATTTCCACGATGACAATGAAGCAAGAAAAGTACTCGAACTCGCACAGTATGCTAATCTTCACACCCAGAAACCTCTCACGGATGATGAGTTGAGATTCATTGCCACTTACCCCGAGATTGCGAAAAAGATACTCACTGCAAATCTGTAATGTATACCGTCACATTCATACCAGGAGATGGCATAGGACCTGAAATCTCCAAAGCCACAAAGCGGGTCATTGAGGCCACGGGTGTTGATATCAGGTGGGATATCCAAGAAGCGGGGCAGGATGTATTTGAGAAGGAAGGAACCCCTTTGCCTCAGAGAGTCCTTGATTCTATAAAGAAGAACAAAGTAGCCCTCAAGGGACCCATCACAACACCAGTAGGAACTGGTTTTAGGAGCGTTAACGTTACACTGAGACAGACCCTGGATCTCTATTGTTGCCTGAGGCCATGCAAAACCTTTAAGGGTGCAAGGACACGATATAAAGATGTTGACCTTGTCATAATCAGAGAAAATACAGAAGATCTCTATGCCGGAATCGAATTTGAGAAAGGCACACCAGATACAGCAAACCTTATCGATTTTATTACAAAGGTAACAGGGAAAAAAATCAGAGCTGATTCAGGAATAAGCATAAAACCTATATCTGTTTATGCTACAGAAAGGATTGTAACGTTCGCCTTCGAGTATGCACGAAAAAATAAAAGAAAAAAAGTTACAGCAGTCCATAAGGCAAACATCATGAAATTTTCAGATGGGCTCTTTTTAGAAACTGCAAGAAATGTGGCAAAGAGATATCCCGATATCCCATTCGAAGACAGGATAGTCGACAACATGTGTATGCAGCTCGTGCAGAAACCTGAGCTTTATGATGTCATAGTCCTCCCCAATCTTTACGGTGATATTGTATCTGATTTGGCCGCAGGTCTTATTGGGGGTCTTGGCATTGCCCCTGGAGCAAACCTTGGAGAGGAGATGGCGGTTTTCGAGCCAGTCCATGGGAGTGCCCCTAAGTACAAGGGGTTGAATAAAGTAAACCCTCTTGCTATGATACTTTCAGGTGTCTTGATGCTCAAACATTTGGGAGAGACCGAAAAAGCCAAAAGATTAGAAATGGCTGTCGCCGCTGTGATAGAAGAAGGAAGACAGGTGACCTATGATATGAAGCCAACCCCTGACGACCAGACTGCCGCAACAACATCGATGGTTGCAGATGCCATTATCGAGAAGTTAGTCTAATCCCTAAATGGAAACGGATAGCTCACCGAGAAAAAAACCCAGAAACAAATTCAATATCAAAAAACCATCCACCCCAGGTGGATTTAAAATATCAGAAATCCTCAATTTTAAATTTTTAATTTCACAGTTTGCATTTTGTTTTTAACTCTATGTGGCTTGACATACTTCTCATCATCATTTTCATTTTCTTGAATGCTCTCTTTGCTGCAGCTGAGATAGCAGTCATTACCCTCAGGAGAACACGTGTCAAACAACTCATCGATGAGGGTAACAAGCGTGCTGTGATTCTGGATAAGTTTCGAAAAGAGCCGAATAGATTTCTTGCGACAATTCAGGTTGGTATCACTCTATCTGCAGTCCTCGCATCAGCCATTGGAGGGGCAACAGCAGTTGAAATAATCAAACCCATGCTTAAGAATGTACCGATACCCCTCATCTCGGTCTCAAGCCAGGCAATCGCCATAGGTATCGTGGCTGCAATAATAACGTATTTCTTTATTGTCTTCGGAGAACTCATCCCAAAATCAATAGCTCTTCGCCATCCGGAAACTACCGGTCTTTTGATTGCCCCCCTCATAGAGAAGTTCTCTAAACTGGTTATGCCTTTTGTTCAAATACTCAGGGGAACTACAAATCTTTTATTGAAGCCCTTTGGTAAAAGGGCTTTCAGTGAAAGGGGATACATTTCGGAAGAAGAGATCAAACTCCTCTTAGAGGAAGGCAAAGAAAGGGGCATTTTTGAAGCCGAGGAAAAAGAGCTCATACACAGCGTTTTTGAATTTACGGACATGTCCGTTAAAGAGGTAATGGTACCTTCCACTCAGATGGCAACAATAAGCCTTGGTATGTCTATGGAAGAAATCAAAACTATCATCGCTGAGGAGCAGTTTTCCCGGTATCCTGTTGTAGGTAAAGACCTGAACGATATTCGGGGAATTCTCTATGCAAAGGACTTCCTGAATACACTGGCAAGAGGAGGAGCAGACATAAGAAAGCTCATTAAACCACCCTTCTTTATTCCTGAGACAATGAAGATAAGCAACCTCCTGAGAGAAATGCAGAGGAAAAGGGTCCATATGGCTTTGGTTATAGACGAATATGGCGGGGTCTCCGGTCTTGTAACCATGGAAGACCTTTTAGAAGAGATTGTGGGAGAGATAAGGGATGAATACGACATCGAAAGTCCTGTTATACAGCTCGGTGATGGAACATTTCGCATAGATGCATCCATCAGCATACGGGATCTGAAAGAGGATCATGAGATAGAAATACCTGAATCTACAGAATATGAAACCCTGAGTGGTTTTTTATTGACCGCCCTTCAAAGGATTCCCAAAATTGGCGATGTTGTTGAAATAGAAGGAAAGAAAATAACCATATTAGAGATGGTAGGTCAGCGGATAGCCAAAGTAAAACTCGATAAGCTGCCAGAAGGAGAGGGACTGCAATGAGGCAAAAGGTTTCCATAATAGGTGCAGGGAATGTTGGTGCCACGACTGCACAGTTTGTTGTTCAATCAGGCATTGCTAATGTTATCCTGTTTGATATCGTAGATGGAATGCCTGAGGGCAAGGCACTTGACCTCGCAGAAGCATGTCCACTCTGGAACTCATCATCAGCAATCAAGGGAACAAAGAACTATTCTGATACAGCTGGTTCGGATATTGTTGTTATCACCGCTGGGCTTGCAAGAAAACCCGGCATGTCAAGAAGCGACCTCCTTCATGCAAATGCTAACATCATTAAGGGAGTATGCATAGAAATAGCAAAGACTTCTCCAAATGCTATTGTAATCGTTGTAACAAATCCGATGGATGTCATGGCACAACTTGCATGGAAGACTACGGAGTTTTCCTGCAAGCGTGTGATGGGTATGGGCGGGATACTTGATGCTTCGAGATTAAGAGCATTCCTCTCATGGGAGTTAAATGTTTCACCTGAAGACATAGAAGCACTTGTGCTCGGCGGACATGGCGATGATATGGTACCACTCTCAAGGTTTACAACGGTAAAAGGCATACAGATAACAGAACTCCTTCCCAAAAAGAAAATTGACGCATTGATAGAGAGAATGAGAAATGGTGGAGCAGAGATCGTCTCTTTACTGAAATCAGGGAGTGCATATTATGCTCCAGCAGCAGCAACATTTCAGATGATAAAGTCAATCCTTCTTGATGAAAAGAGGATGCTTCCCTGTGCTGTATATCTGAACGGTGAATATGGCATGAAGGATATTTATATGGGTGTGCCCGTCATCCTTGGAAAAGAAGGCGTTGAAAGGATTGTAGAGATAAAGCTCACCAAAGAAGAAAGGGCACATTTCAGGAAATCATGCACCTCGGTCAGAAAATTAGTAAAAAAACTATCAATATAAGTGAGCGACTTAAATACATTTTGAAATTATAGGTAATCCCCTTCCGTCCCCCTTTAGTAAAGGGGGATTACGGGGGATTTGGAGGAAAGATGGAGCAAACACTCTCAATAGTCAAACCAGATGGTGTGAAAAAAAATCTTATCGGTGAGGTTATAAAGAGCTTTGAAGAAAAAAACCTCCGGATTGCTGCACTGAAGATGCTCAAGCTTTGTAAGAGAGAGGCTATGAGTTTCTATGTCGTTCACAAGGATAGGCCTTTCTATAAAAGCCTTACTGAATTCATGTCAGAGGGACCTATTGTAGTCATGGTAGTAGAAGGTGATAATGCAATCTCAATGGTCAGAGAAATCATGGGAGCAACGAATCCCAAAGATGCCGCATCTGGCACAATAAGGGCTGATTTCGCTTCAGACATCGAACACAATATCGTCCATGGCTCAGATTCGAAAGAATCAGCTTCCTATGAAATACCATTCTTTTTCTCTTCCCTTGAAATTCATTGAAGTATATTGACTTTCTCTGCTTAAAAGTATTACTCTAAAATCAATAGAGGTAGAAATAGAGCATGTTTGAGAAGTTTACTGAGAGAGGAAGAAAGGTAATCATATACGCCAAGGAAGAAGCCGAAAAACGGCAGAACGACTACCTTGGTACAGAACATCTCTTACTTGCTATCCTGAGAGAAGATGACGGCCTGCCTGCAGCAATCCTCAAAAGGATGGGGATAACCCGAGAGGAAATTCGCATAGAAGTACAGAGAAACCTGCCTCAAGGCACTGACCTCATGACCTTCGACGATATTCCCTTCACACCAAGGGCCAAAAAAGTCCTTGAGCTCGCTGTTGAAGAGGCACGCCTTTTAGGCCACAATTATATCGGGAGTGAACATATTCTCCTTGGCTTGATAAGGGAAGAAGAAGGTATCGGTGGCAAAATACTGCGTAACCTTGGTGCCAACCTCCTTGGAGCAAGGCAGCTTACCATCAATTTCTCAATACGGTCTCATACGAATGTTAAAGAGAAGAGGAGCACCACCCCTGCACTTGACGAGTTTGGAAGAGACCTGACGCTTATGGCGAGGGAGGGAAAACTTGATCCCGTGATAAACAGGGAAGATGAGATAGAACGTCTCATTCAAATACTGGGCAGGCGGATTAAAAATAATCCTGTCATTATTGGTGAACCTGGAGTCGGAAAGACAGCCATTGTTGAAGGTCTTGCCCAGAATATTGTTTCGGGTGATATCCCTGACAGCCTTTTAGGGAAACGTATCGTCTCTCTTGACCTCGGTGCACTGATTGCAGGGACAAAATACAGGGGCCAGTTTGAAGAGAGACTCAAGATTGTCATGAGGGAGATCACTCAGTCAGACAATGTCATACTCTTTATTGACGAACTTCATACCCTTATCGGTGCAGGTGCTGCAGAGGGATCAGTCGATGCATCGAGTATGCTGAAACCAGCCCTTTCAAGAGGGGAGATACAGTGTATAGGTGCAACGACACCTGATGAGTACAGAAAATATATAGAAAAAGACGGTGCCCTCGAACGGAGGTTCCAGCCAGTTAATATACAGCCTCCTGATGTAGTAAGCACAATAGACATTCTAAGAGGACTGAAATCCAGATACGAGGCACATCACAAAGTCAAGATCATTGATGCGGCAATAGAGTCTGCAGCAAGGTTATCCGACCGATACATCTCTGACAGATATCTGCCTGACAAGGCTATCGATGTTATCGATGAGACAGGGTCGAGGATTAAGTTAAAAAGGTATAGCCCTCCCCAGGAATTGAAGGAGCTCGAGACTGAGATACAGAGACTTTCGAAAGAAAAGAACCTGTATTTAAAACTCCATGACCTCGAAAAGGCTTCATCCGTTCGGTTAGAAGAAGAAAGGCTTAAAAAGATTCATGAACAACTCCACAAACAATGGAGAGATGATCTAAACAAAGATATACCTTCTGTCGTGGAAGAGGATGTTGCATACACTGTTTCTAAGATGACAGGTATACCCCTTGTGAAACTTGAAGAAAAGGAATCAGAAAAACTCATACGCATGGAGGAAGAACTCCATAGAAGGATCATAGCCCAAGACGAGTCAATAAAGGCAGTCTCGAGGGCGATAAAAAGATCGAGAGCAGGACTGAAGTCAAACAAAAAGCCGATAGGATCCTTCTTCTTTTTAGGACCCACAGGTGTAGGAAAGACAGAGCTTGCAAAGGCTTTAGCATGGTTCATGTTCAATGACGAAAATTCACTCGTCAAAATAGACATGTCTGAATATATGGAGAGGTTCAACGTCTCAAAACTCACCGGTGCCCCACCCGGCTATGTAGGCTACGAAGAAGGAGGACAACTAACAGAGAGAATAAGAAAGAAGCCATACTCTGTGGTACTCTTTGACGAGATAGAAAAGGCGCATCCTGATGTCTTCAATATTCTCCTCCAGGTGCTTGATGAAGGGGTACTTACTGACAGCTTTGGAAGAAAAGTTAATTTCAAGAATACCGTAATTATCATGACGTCAAATGTAGGCGCACGAATAATTGAGAAGGCAACCCCCCTCGGTTTCCAGAGGAATGAATCCGATCTCGTATATGAAAGAATAAAGGAGAATGTACTGGGTGAACTCAAGAAAATGTTCAACCCTGAATTTCTGAACCGTGTTGATGAAATAGTTGTTTTTCATCCTCTCGAAAAAGACCATTTACTATCCATTATTGACTTACTTGTAGAAGAAACAAACAGGAAGCTTCTTGAAAGGGAACTTGTTGTTGAGGTGTCACAGGAAGTAAAAGAGTGGATAATAAAGCGCTATTATCAGCCTGTCTATGGTGCAAGACCAATGCGGAGAGCTGTACAAAAGGAGATAGAAGATCCCTTATCCGAGGAGCTCCTTAAGGGAAGGTTTAAAGAATTACACAAGATAAATGTTGTCCTTGAAGGTGATATACCAACATTTGTAGCAGCTGAAGAGTCCCCGATTCTGTCTGGTGTCAACTGATTCAAACACATTAAATAATAGTTTTTACCGGGAGCGGGATTCCTCTCCTGTCATTGCGAGGTCGTTTCGATCGAAGCAATCTCAAGAAAGATACAGCTTTAATTAAGAAATAGATTGCCACGCCCTTCGGGCTCGCAATGACAAAGCAAAAGTACTAATTGCCTTAGTTATAATTTACACCAAAAAGGTGCTTTGAATACATTGAAAAATAAAGCCTTTATCATTCCAATAATCTTTTTCTTTGTCGTTGTCATTTTCTATTTCACCAAGCATCAGTCTAGTCCAAGGATAGCTAAAGTCGGTTCTCTGGCACCCGATATTGAACTGACTGACACTCAGGATAACAAGCTAAAACTTTCCGAGTTGAAAGGTAATGTCGTCTTCATCAATTTCTGGGCCTCCTGGTGCCAGCCATGCATAGATGAAATTCCCACCATAGAAGTGCTCTACAGATATTTGTCAGGGAATACAAACTTCAAGATGATAACAATCCTTTTTCAAGACGATGAGAACAGAGTATTCAGATATATGAAACAACAAGGATATACCTTCCCCATCTATCGCAATCCTGATGGTTCTGCTGCCAAACGATTCGGTATAACGGGTGTGCCAGAAACATTTATAATCGACAAGAAGGGAATCCTTAGAGATAAGGTAGTAGGCCCATTAGAATGGGACACTCAACCTGTCATTCAATCATTCCTTAATCTTATCAATGAATAATCATGGGGGAGATCAAGACTCCTGAACCCGTACTCCTTTTTGTAAGTACCCTTTATTGCAGTGCTGAGAAATTCAATGATTCGAAAGAAATACTTGAGAAACATTTTGGAGACATTTTATTCGTAAGTCCTTCCCTCACCTGGAATTATTCTTCCTATTACAAGGATGAAATCGGCTGGCCCTTATTCAGGCAGATCATCTTCTTTAAAAACGTTATAGATTCTGGATTGCTTGCAGATATAAAGCTAAAGACCAATGAAATCGAATCTACCCTTTCTGTGAATGGCAAAAGATCTATTAATCTTGACCCGGGCTATCTTACCCTATCCAAGGTAGGCCTTGCATCTACAAAGAACTATGCCCACCGTCTCTATCTCGGTAAAGGTATCTATGGTGAGATAACTCTTATATATAGAGACGATACATATCATCCTCACCTTTATACCTACAGGGATTATCAGGACAAAACACACATTGATATATTTATGCATGCAAGGGCAATGCTGAAGAAAATGTTGGGTTAATTGTGTTTCTTGAGTTTTTATACAGATTCCCCCTTTTCTAAAGGGGGATAGAGGGGGATTACAAAAAAGAAAATTTCTTGACAATATAACAGGGTTAATCAGATTTTACGGTGTAATAATGGTCAGTAAAAATGCCTATAGGCAATTTATAATTGACCTTAAGCGAATTCCGAAGAAAAGCGAGGAGGCGTTCGTGAATGATAGAAAAAAGCTCATAGAGGAACTGATAAAGGCAGATGAAGAGATTGAGACCATGCAGCTCAGTGGTATAAGGCAAAAGGTGTGGGAGCTTCTCGTAAAAGAAAAACAGTTTAAACCAGAAGAGATAGAAATAGACCCTGAATTCAGGGTAACCTTAAGTGATTGCGAAATAACGGTAGGTATAGACTTTGTTGTAAACCTACCTTCAGCAAGTTTTATGATAATACAATGTAGGTCAACCGCAATAGAGTCATGGGAAAGGTATGTTACCTCCCTTGCAAGGGTCATAAAGGACTATCAGATTCCCTACGCAGTGGTTACCGATGGGGAAAATGCACGGATAATAGATGTGCATACAGGAAGACTAATTGGTGAATCCCTAAGTGAGCTTTTCAACCGGCAAGAAGCACTGAACAAGATGAAGGACTTTAAGAAGATACCATATCCTGTCAATAGACTCGAAAGGGAAAAGAGGATAGTCTATGCCTTTGAAAGCATCAAATGCCCCACTGTAAAAGATTCCAAGGAGTAAAAGTATCTTCCCTGTAGCCGCAGCCTGTTTAGCCTGCGTTTTTATGCTGTTCCCCTTCACTTCTGCCTAAGAAGGATAAAAAAGAGTTTAGTCTTATTTTTGATCATGAAAAGTATTCTTATACATTCCCCCTTTTCTAAAGTTCTCACCTCTTCAAATCCCCTTTCCTAAAGGGGGATGGAGGGGGATTACTAAAGAAAATCCCCTTGACAATGCAACGGTTCAAATCAAATAATTAAGCCATAGAACCCCCGTTTTTATGAGGTGTAACGATCAGTAAAAATGCCCTGGCAGAATAAACAGAAAATATGGGATGTGTGTCCCGGAACGAAATCATGTTTTTCCCATTTCATTCCGAAATAGATATTCCCTCTTTCTTCTTCCGCTTTGCTTGAAAAGTTTTATTAAAAGCTGTAGATTATTCCTAAATAATTCATGGAGTAAAATGGGCGCAGTCCCTATTAAAGTAGATTTAATTAAGCTTTTAAAACAATGATTTCTTGGTGCGCTTCTCATAGCATGGTGCTAAAGATATTTATCCAAACCCTTCAGATTTCTTTTGCACCAGGAACATTGCAGCCAATTTTAAAATGAAAATCGAATACGAAATAATTCAGCAAAAAGATATTAATGATAGTCATCGGAACATCTTTTCTGAGCTATTAGGGCAGCAAGGAAAAGTAAATCCACCATTTGAAAACAAAGCCGACAGATGTAAACTATTATGCATTGTAAAAAACGAAGATAAGCCTATTGCAACAGGTGCGATTAAAGAGAAGACTGAGTCTGATTTTTCAGAGAATAAGGCCAATCTACCAAGCATTAAAATAGAATTTGACTGGGAGCTTGGATATATATTTGTGATTAAAGCATTTGAAGAGAAAGGAATAGCGTCCAATATTGTTAGGCTGCTACTTCAGGAGTATGGGGATGAAAATCTTATGGCATCTACAGAAATTTCTGCTAATCCACGAATGGTTAGAATTCTAGAAAAAAATGGTTTCCGACACTATGGGAAGCCGTGGAAAAGTTCTCTACACGATAATTTTCTTGGATTGTTCTTAAAATATAAATAAAAACTGCTTACAACACATAGTAGATGAAGGAATCTGACCTGTCTGGTTCTTCCTGTAACAGACAAAAGATAAAATTGATATAATTGTGTATATTACACCACAAATCATAATTTGTTACATTCTTGGTGGTAAGATGGCTAAAAGAATATGTCCGTACTGTAAAGAAAAAGTGAAATCAGATGCGGTCATATGTAAGCACTGTAAAAGTAATTTGCCTCCCTTGCCCCCAAAAAAGTGGTATCAAACTTGGGGAGGCTTTTTGCTCATTATTTTCATTTTGGCTATTTTTGTTCGAATATTTAATGATTCGGCAGAAAAATCTACATACGAACAAAAACAAAACATACAAACAGCTGAAGAAAAAAAAGCAAAATATATTGGGCCAAAAGAATGGACAACATATTTTAAGGATTCAGTCTCAGAATCGTCATATAAAGACATAGTTATAGTTGATGAAAAAATTAGAGAGGTTATGAGCGTTCTCGAAATAGGGCAAGCATGTGTCTATAATCATTATCGATTTAACTGCAAAGAAAATCAATGGTTGCAAATTGAAGTGGCAGCATTGCCATGTGGTATCCCTTTTGAAATGAAACCCGGTCCCAAGTTCGCAAGAATGGTTTTCTTTGGATTGGAAAGAGACAAGCAAAGAAATAACTAATCTTTTTTATTTAGTGTGTCAAAAATAATGGGGAATATAATAATAGCTGTTATCGCCAACCCGTCATTTTCACACCTTTCTTCCTGTAACTTTTACTTCCCAAAATTGCAAAAATAGTGTAGATTTTAACCAATAATCTATAACTGAATTAAACGGAGGTAACCATGAAGAACTCATGGGGTCAGGTCTATTTATTTAGCATTTCGCTCTTTCACGGAGAATCCTGCTTATTGAGGTAAAGTGCATTTCCAGATAGTCGGCTACCTCCCGCTGTCGATATCCGTAATTACTAAAGGGTAAAAAAGGACGGGTACATTTTCTACATTTTCCAAGAGCAAATGAAAGAGGAGCAAACCTTGATTAGTTATTTTAACTACATTATTGTCAATTAGCCGTTATGTAGTTAAATTGTAGTTAATCATGAGTGTTGTCAGGAAAACTTGGAGAGAACACTTCCCAATAAAGCTCTGAACTTGACTTACACTAACACCAGATTATCCCTGTGTATGACCTCATCAGAGTATTTGTAGCCGAGTATTTTTTCGATCTCCGATGTCTTTTTACCTTTAATCCTTTCTACCTCTGAAAATGAATAGTTCGTCAGACCTTTTGCAATGCGGGTCCTTTTTGAATCAAGACAGTAGACCGAATCACCGATATCAAATTCACCTTCAATAGAGATGATACCTGAAGGAAGGAGGCTTTTCCCTCCCTGAATAATAGCCTTTACAGCTCCCTCATCAATAATAATGCTTCCTTTTGCGCGGCTGCTATAAGCAATCCATCCTTTTTTCAAGGAAAGTTTTCCCTCTTTTGGTTTGAAGAGTGTACCAGAATGTTTACCTTTCATAAGGGAACAGAGGAGCCCTTCTTTTTTACCGTTGACGATATGGACAGTGATACCGTGGTTTACTGCCTTCTTTGTGGCAAGAAGTTTTGAATACATGCCTCCTGTTCCTACCATGCTCCCCGCACCTTTTGCCCTCGACTCAAGCTCGGGCATTATTTCTTCAACATATTCAATAATCCTTGCACCTGGATGAGTTTTTGGATCCTCTGTATAAAGCCCATCAACATCCGAAAGTATGATAAGCCTTTCAGCCTCAATAAGACTTGCAACAAGGGCGGCAAGGTTGTCATTGTCACCAAACTTAATCTCATCTATGGCAACGGTATCGTTTTCATTTACAATAGGGATAACACCATAGGTAAGAAGCGTTGTTAAAGTATTTTTGGAGTTTATGTACCTCCTTCTGTCAGAGAAATCATCTCTGGTAAGAAGTACCTGTGCAACCTTTTTATGAAATTCGCTGAAACTTTTTTCATAGGCCCACATGAGGCTGGACTGGCCGATAGCCGCAGAAGCCTGTTTCAGCTTCACATCTTTTGGTCTCTCCTTGAGCCCAAGTTTCTTCATACCCGCTGCGATAGCACCTGAAGAGACCAGAACAACCTCGAACCCAAGGTCTGTGAGACCTGCTACATCTTTCGCTATCGAGTGTATGCGCCTGGTGTTGAGACCTTCCTTGGCATCGGTGAGGATGTTACTTCCGATTTTTACAACAACCCTTTTCATGTAATACCTTCCCTCTTTTCGTTCAGTGAGCGAAAAGGCATTTTTCAATATCTGTTTTTCAGACCTAAATTTTAGATGCTATCCTTTTTCTTTCTTCTTCCACTTTAACTGAAAGATATGTTAAAAGCTTTTTAACTCCTTCTCCTATAACTGCTGATACAACAAAGAAATCAATGCCATTAATTTTACAATATCTTTTAAGCCTGTCAAGTCTCTTTTTGTCAGCTATGTCAAGTTTTGTAGCAACAACAGCCTGGTGTTTATCGAGGAGTAAAGAACTATATAATCCAAGTTCTTTGTTAATCTTCTCATAGTTATCCACCGGGTCCCCGCCAGCCATATCTGATATATCAACTAAATGCAAAAGGATTGATGTGCGCTCTACATGCCTGAGAAACTGGAAGCCAAGCCCTACCCCTTTGTGGGCACCTCCTATTAGCCCCGGAATATCCGCAACAACAAAGCTTCTGAAATTCTCAAGCTTTACTACACCCAGATTCGGTACAAGAGTCGTAAAAGGATAGCTTGCTATTTTGGGTTTGGCAGAAGAGATAACTGATATAAGTGTTGATTTCCCTGAATTTGGAAGCCCTATTAACCCGACATCCGCAAGGAGTTTTAACTCAAAGACCAACCATCTCTCTTCACCTTTCTCACCCGGCTGTGCAAACCTCGGGGCCTTTCTCACAGGTGTTGCAAAATGTGCATTGCCCAGCCCTCCTCTTCCACCTCTTGCTACAATAAAACTACTACCTTCGGAATCAAGGTCCGTGATTATTTCTTCAGAATCTGCATCCTTAATAAGTGTACCCACAGGAACAGGAATTATCAGATCCTCACCATTTTCCCCGTGCATTTTTTTCCCCATACCGTGTCTTCCTCGCTCTGCCTTATACTCCCGTCTATACCTCAGATCAAGCAAGGTATTCAGTTCATTGGTTGCCTTCACTATTGCATGCCCGCCCCTTCCACCGTCTCCACCATTAGGACCACCTCTAGGGACATGCTTCTCCCTCCTGAAGCTGATGCATCCTCTTCCACCATCTCCAGCCTTCACATGTATCTTCGCATAGTCAACAAATTGCATGATAATGACATTAGCATACAGGAAGGGCAGAACATTTGTCCCAAAAATACCCCTCACCCTAACCCCTGGTCGCCTTCGGCGCCGCCAGCGGCGGGTAAACCTCTCCCACAAGGGGAGAGGGCAATATCCCTCCCTTGATGGGAGGGATTAAGGGAGGGTGAAATATTTTGATGTTTCTTTATGAGTAGGGCTCATTAATATTCAGACAGGAAAGGCTGGTGAAGAATTTTTATACGACACCTCAAAAAAGTTAAGAGTTATAAGTTAAAGAGTTCAAAAGATAACTTTTAACTTTCAGCTTTTAACCTGAAACTATTTAATTTTTCGATTATAATCCCGATGTATATCGGGACTGAGACAGTCTATCCTGTCTCTATTTTCACAAGATAAATCAACTTCTGTCTAAGGGATAATAACAAAAAAGGCGGGCAAAGTGCCCGCCTTTTATTGAATCATAATTTTACCGCTTACTGAACTAAGGGATAAACACTTATCTGTAATCTTGCTCTATCTTTCCTCTCGAAGCTCACGGTCCCATCAATCTTTGCAAAAAGGGTATCATCTGATCCTTTACCAACATTCAGACCAGGATGAAACTTTGTTCCTCTCTGCCTTACGAGAATATTTCCAGCGCGGACAACCTGTCCGCCAAACCTCTTCACTCCAAGACGTTTTGACTCACTGTCACGCCCGTTTCGTGAACTTCCCACACCTTTTTTATGTGCCATCTCATCCTCCCACAACGATGTCTTTAATCTTCAATGATGTATAAAGTTGCCTGTGTCCATTGAGTTTCCTAGAGGCTTTGCGGGGTCTCTGTTTGAACACTATTACCTTCTTTGTCTTTCCTATATCCTCAACAGTTGCTAAAACCTTAGCCCCGTTGACATACGGAGACCCATATATGCTCTTATCTTCCTGAGAGACCATAAGAACCTTATCAAGAATAACCTCAGCCCCTTGCTCCAGGGAGAGTTTCTCGACTTTTAAAGTACCGCCAGGAACAACCTTATATTGTTTTCCACCACTTTCGATTATTGCATACATAGTTTAATAAAATAACATAAAAAAGCTGAAAAAAACAAGATTATGACTCTTCGAGGGTATCGAGGAAATGCTTCAACATCTCCTTATCAGAAATTTCAACAAACTCAACCCCCATGCTATATTTAGTAAAATTTTCCGAAGCAATCTCTGCACAAGTAACAATCCTGCCCGTAATATTCATCACTTCTTCTTCATTCAGTAAAAGTTCCATATCGTGCAAGGAGTCTGGGTCAAGAGAATGTTCAGTTTCAATCTCCATTCCGGAAAGGCTTATCATTTTCACCTCATACCCATAAGGAAAACCAACCTTTATACCTTGAGGGGAAGCAATCTTACAGCGCACCCCACCCAATCTCCTTTCAGAAGTTCTCTCTTTATTCTCTTCGATAAAACTCAGGAGTGTGTTTGCTTTTTTATCCATAATGTCAATAAATTTCACCCCAGATCTATAAAGGGGAATCAATTCTCCAGACTCTTTTTTATCTGAATGCATTAACTGAGACCATACCACGACCCCCTTTACACATAGAGGAGTACCTTTATAATCAATCTTAAATCTGTATTCTCTGTTTACCTCAAGCCTCTTCGTTGTTTCTATGGCTGCTCCATCAAGACTGATATTAATAATATTCAGGTCCGAGAGATAGTGCACATTTCCACTAACTCCTTCAACTTGATATCTCTTATGACTTCTCCTCTCCACGTATCTGCCTGCCATAATGAATCGATGAATAAAATTATGGTTCCATTCTACCTAAGTACAATGCCTGCATACCCAACAACATGTTCATAATCTCCGCTTACCTCTGCAGATGTAGCATACCTTATCAGTCTTGCAGACTGTGCACCGAGTGCCTTTGCCGCAAAAAGCATTGTTGTAACAGGGATATAACCACACATAGATATCCTTTCCTTTCCCACGATTTCATAGAGACCTTCGGGATCAAGAGACAGTATCTTCTCTATTGCCTTTCCGTCTTTTTTTCTCGCAACATCGTCAGGCACATAGTGGCTCATGTCCGAACTTGCCACAACAACAACTGAAGATCCTACATCTTTTACCGCCTTTGCTATGCCCTCCCCGAGTATTCTACACTCCTCGACAGAGGCTGAAAGAATAATGATGGGCACGAACTTTGCCTCTTTTGAGAAATATGCAATAAAGGGAAGTTGAACCTCCAACGAATGTTCAAACATATGTGCTTTGGCATCTTTTGTCACAAGAGGCACGTTCATTGCAATCTTATATGAGATCTTTTCATCAATACGGAAAACCCCTGTTGGTATCTCCCATTCACCTGATTCCATCAAGGATATCTGTGCACCGAGACCTGTATGATTTGGCCCTATGAGCACGAATGTCTCTGGAAAGTCTATGAAAGAATAAACAGCTCCTGCCACGGAACCTGAGTATACTAAACCTGCATGGGGAGAAACAATAGCAATTACCCTTTCCTTGCGTGTACCTCTGTCTATATATTTCTCAACCTGTTGATGTAATTTGGATGCAGTACCATGATAAAATTGGCCTGCGACAGCAGGAGACCTCCTCAAAATGCCTCCCCTTCCTCCTCAGATAAGGGATATTCTCTGTCAGTCCTGTTCAGAAACCGTGTACAACTTGAATTAAAGGTGAGATTAACTCTGCCTATAGGACCGTTTCTCTGCTTTGCTATAATGACCTCTGCCTGTCCTTTGTTTGCGGGTTTATCCTTGTTATAGACCTCGTCCCTGTAAAGAAACAGTATGACATCCGCATCCTGCTCGATCGCACCTGATTCCCGAAGGTCTGCTAAAATAGGCGTCGGAGGCCTGCGTTGCTCCACGCTTCTGTTCAGTTGGCTTACGGCGATAACAGGTACACTTAATTCCTTTGCCAAGCCCTTCAGCGAACGTGAAATGTCAGATATCTCCTGTTCACGTCTTTCGAAACTTCCCCTTCCTCTCATTAACTGAAGGTAGTCCACGATCACAAGGCTGAGTCCATGTTCCATTTTTAACCTTCTTGCCTTTGCCCGAACCTCAAGAACGGTAATACCTGATGAATCGTCTATAAAGATCGGCGCCCCAGTAAGTTTACTTGCAGCACCTGTTAATTTATGCCAGTCCTCTTTTTTAATGAACCCTTTTCTAATGCTGCTTGAATTCACCATTGCCTCAGAGCAGAGCATTCTGAATGCAAGCTGCTCTTTTGCCATCTCTAAGCTGAATACGGCAACGGGTTCCCTCGATTCAAGGCCGACATGCTGGGCAACATTAAGGGCAAATGCAGTCTTTCCCATGGAAGGCCTTCCTCCAACAACGATGAGGTCGCCCTTCTGAAAACCTGTCGTCAGTTCGTCAAGGTCTTTAAAGCCTGAAGGGATACCCGTTATTGCCTCTTTCTTATCATAAAGATGTTCGATCATCTCGAAACTGCTCTTTATAACTTCCTTCAAGGTAACAAAAGATGCTTTTACCCTCTTGTCCGAGATATCGAAGATAGACTTCTCTGCATAGTCCACAAGATCCTCTGCTTCCAGATTGTCTTCATATACCTTGCCTGCAATCTCCGTTGCTGACCTCAAAAGATTTCTCAGAAGTCCTTTCTCCCTGACTATTTTCGAATGGTACTTTATATTTGCGGCCGTTGGAACCATATTCGCCAAAGATGACAGATAGGCGACGCCTCCGATTGCATCCAACTCATTGCTCCTTTTCATATAATCAGTCAGCGTTATAAGGTCAATAGGTTCATTCCTGTCAAAAAGGTCTACCATTGCATAAAATATCTTCCGGTGGGATTGTTTGTAGAAATCATCAGCATCGAGTACCTCCAACGCCTTCGGTAATGCCTCATTATCAATAAGGATGGACCCTAAGATGGACTGTTCCGCCTCTACGTTCTGGGGAGGTAATCTATCTAACTGTGACTCTACTTCTTTCATTCTTCGATAACTTGAATATTGAGTTGCAGTGATACGTCGGGATGGAGCTTAATATTGACAGGGTAAGAACCTAGCCTTTTTATTGGTTCTTCTAAAGAAATCCTTTTTTTATCTATCTCGATACCTTCATTGTGGAGTGCCTCGGCAATATCCATCGTTGTTACAGAACCGAAGAGCTTTCCCTCTTCACCGGCTTTTGCCTTGATCGTGATTGTCATGGCCGAAATTTTGGACGAAAGGTCCTGAGCTGAATCTTTCGATTTTCTTGCCTTTTCATGGACTATCTTTTTTTCATGTTCTACGGATCGTATATTTTTGGTATTGGCCTCGACAGCAAGCCCCTTTGGTACCAGATAATTTCTTGCGAATCCATCTGCCACATCCACAATCTGACCCATTTTCCCGATCTTTTTGATATCTTCCTTGAGAATTACTTTCATATAAACCTCATGTAGGTAGGAATTTTATTAATACTACAACAGGGATTCAAATTATGCAAGAGGACAGAGATAAAGCACGGGACGTCACGAAAATCTAAAAGGCACCGGTATAAATGTGATGAAAAATATTAAGAATCCAAGCCATCCGATAAATTTTCTTTTACCGTCTAAAGGAACCTCACTGTAAAAGACAGGCGGATGTTTCAGGCCAAGAATCAATAACAAAACTGCCCAGATAGCCCACCCCTCCCACAATAAAAGTCCAAGGAGAAACATTATTGGTATAAGCACTTTTGAGAAATAGGCATGTTTTTCTCCGAAGAGTGCATAGGCAATATGCCCGCCATCAAGCTGTCCAACGGGCAGAAGGTTCAGGGATGTCACAAAAAAACCGATCCATCCTGCAAAGGCAACAGGGTGAAGGAGTATGTCCTGAGAACCGGGTTGATAATCAAGCATTAAACGGGAAAGCGTAGAAAAAAGCAAAGAATCACCAAGACTGATAGCCCCCTTAGCTTCTTGGATTGTAACGACCTTGGAAAAGGAAAGCCCTATGATTGATACTGCAACGGATATAATAAATCCCGCGAGAGGACCAGATACACCTATGTCCAGAAGGGCTTTTCTTGTAGTAACAGGGGATTTCATCTTAATAAAGGCCCCAAAGGTACCAATGAGTGTAGGGGCAGGGATAAAATAAGGGAGTGTAGCTTTTACTTTGTGTTTTCTTGATGCAACGTAATGCGATAATTCATGGGCCAGAAGAATTGACATGAGAGTCAATGAAAAGGGAAGTCCTTTATGAATCTTTTCTGGTTCTTCAAGGATATTCACGCCAACCTGTAATGCCCCTGCAAAAACAGTAGAAAGAAACGTGAGAACAAAAAGAAAGAGATGTAAAAAGAGCCTCTTATTCATATCAACATATTATATCGCTTTGAGATTGAAGTTAGAATAAGATAACCTTCGAAAAAATCAGAGTGTCCTCTTGAATGTGATTATGGCTATTGTCATTGTCACAATGGTAAAGACCAAAAGAAAGGCTATGTCACCAGAAATAGTAGAGAGACTTGCATTTTTAAAGAGAATCGCCTTCAGGGCATCCACAGCATATGCTTCCGGGTTTACCTTTGCAAATGCCTTGAGCCAATCAGGAAAGCTCGCAATAGGATATATTGCACCGCTTGGAAAGAAGAGGATAACATTCAGGAATCCACTGAGGACCCCAACGATCCTTGGATGGTTTGCCCTTCCGAGGATGACAAACATCATGCTCAGAAGGGCAAGAGTCGTCAGTACGATTATAATCAATATGGAAGATATCTGTGTCGCCGCTCTTGACAGAGGGATACCTGTCAAGAACAAACTCACGGCCAGAATCAGAGAAGCCAGGAGAGTTGTTATCGAGAGCCCGCCTAGAACAAGGCCAGATACGATATGTGATTTGGAAAGTGGTGTGAGGAGATAGCTCTCCTCGATTCCAAGAAACCTGTCCATGACGAGATTGAAAACTCCTGTTGTGAGGGTTCCCAGGAATATGGCCATGATCACGACACCGGGGACGAGGGACTGGTAATAATCTACTTTTCTGTACAGGTCTATATCTCTCAGGTATATCGCATCTGACCTCTCCCTCACTGCAACATACTCGGCATCGAGAAAACGAAAAGCACCGCCAATATAACCCCTCAACGTATCAGACGATATAGAATCTGTATTGTCAAGGTAAAGACCAACTTCTGCCCGGTTTTTCACAGCAGCCCGCATATCAAAATCAGGAGGAATTATAAGTGCCGCTTTGTATCTGCCCTCACGAACTCCTTCAATAACATCCCTTTGGTCTGTTAGATTAATGAGGTTAAAGGTTGCTGGTCCTGCCTCAACGGCCCGTAAATTTTCCATAAGACGCTCTGAATAAGGTCCGGAGCTCTGATTTACAACAGCCAGAGGAAGGTTTTTCAATTTTCCCTGGAATGAATTCCCCAGGATAACAAGGTAAAGAATGGGCATGACTATGCTCATTGCGATAACAATGGGATTCCGTTTGAACTTCTTTAAATCCCTTTCTATAACTGCCAGCAGTCTTACCATATCATTTTTAAACTGCCAATTTCTTTCTCATCTTCCCCATTTCTGGGGTATCCCGGCACCCAAAAGGAAGCTCACCTTCTTTGCCTCCTCTTCCCTTATAGACCTGCCGGTGTAATGGATAAAAACATCCTCCAGGGATTGTTCGTGGATAGTTGCTGATAAAACCTTCACACCTGATGATTTCATTTCATCTATGAGCACAGGGAAGTTCTGGGCACCACTGTCAACATAGATCCTGAAAGTGTTGTTTTCAATGTTTACCTTATGGACAAAGGGTAAGTCCTTTATGATCTCAACAATGTTTGCCGATATGCTATCAATCGTTAAAGAAATAATGTCATTGCCGGGTATTTGTGACTTAAGTTCATCAGGGCTCCCAAGGGCTATTATCTTTCCTGAATCGATAATGGCTACTCTGTTACATAACACCTCTGCCTCTTCCATATAATGGGTGGTGAGAAACATTGTTATTGAATCACCTTCTCTGAGCTTTCTGAGAAAATCCCAGACAACATGTCTGGACTGGGGATCAAGCCCTATGGTGGGCTCATCGAGAAAAAGGATTTTGGGCTTATGCACTAAAACCCGTGCAACCTCAAGCCTTCTTCTCATCCCGCCTGAATACGTGGCAACAAGGTCATTGGCCCTAGCAGTGAGGCCAAGCATTTCAAGAAGATATTTAATCCTCTCCTTCCTTTCCTTTGAAGGGATGCCATAGAACCGTCCATAAATATCCATATTCTCATATCCTGTGAGGTCGAGATCTGTCGTCATCGCCTGCGGTACAACACCAATCTCTCGCCTTACAGCATCGGGATTCTTTGCAACATTACAGCATGCAACAACGGCTTTCCCGCCTGTTGGTTTGAGAAGGGTGGTGAGCACTCTGATAAGCGTTGTCTTTCCTGCTCCATTTGGACCGAGGAAGCCAAAAAATTCACCCTCCAACACATCAAAACTCACATTATCAACGGCAGTAATCGGTCCGAATTTCTTTGTTATTCCTGAAACCTCTATGGCTTTATTATTCTGCATAATCTTTCATGCCTTCTTCGGTATCTCCACTTCTACGGTCATCCCTGGCTTTAACACACCACCTGTATCAGTTACCTTTATCTTAACCCTGAAGGTCTTTATATCCTGCCTTCCACGAGTTACATCCCTCTGGGTTGCAAACTCTGCATACCTTCCTATCTCTGAAACCTTTCCCTTAAATACCTTTTCAGGAATCCCCTCTGCTCTAATAATTGCTCCGCTATCAAGAACCACCGAACCTATCAGGGTCTCCTCTATATCCACCCTTATATAAAGGTTGTCCATATCGACAATTGTTAAGATTGTTATGCCTGGACTTACTGTTTCACCCTTCTCCAATGCCCTGAATATGACAGTCCCTGATACAGGTGTTATGATTACGGCGTCATTGAGCTTTGACATATGATAAGAAAGATTGGCCTCTGATTCTTTAAGTCTCGCTTTTGCAGAGTTGCGCTCACTGATTGATGAGTTGACCTCTGCTATGGCTGCATCCCTTTTCGAATGAGAAGCTGTGAGTCTTGCCTTTGAAGCCATATAAGTCGCCACAGATGTATCATAATTGGTTGTGGCTATTTCATAGTAGTCCGTAGAGATTAATTCCTCTTTGTAAAGGGCAGTTGCTCTATCAAGCTTTTTCTTTGCATCATCCATAACTGCTCGGGCTTTTTCTACATCGGCCTCTGAACTCTTAATCTCTGCTTCAGCATTTTGAATATTTGCTTTTGCATTTTCAATTGCTGACTCTGAAACCCTGACATCTGCCTTTGACTTGTCAACTCCTGCCCTTGCCTGCTCTACTGATGCCCTGAGATCATCACTTTCGAGTTTAATAACAATCTGACCTTTCTCTACTCTTTCTCCCTCATCACAGCATATCTCAGAAATTCTTCCAGATACCTTTGGAGAAAGATTAACCTCCACCCCCTCGACAACCCCGGTTGTTTGGATAGTTACGGCCATTTTCCCCTTTTGGGCAAAGAAAACCACAAGGACTGTGACTGCTATCAGAAGGATCAGGGCTAAGATAATAATCCGTTTTTTCATAAATTCATCTACACCCCATTTACTTTTCTTTTATATTTTGACTAATGACTGAGGACTGCTGACTGGCAACTGTCTTTAACAATGTTCCAGTTGCCCTTTCCACTTTCAAAACAGATAACTGGTAGTCATACTTCGCATCTTCCAACTGCCTCTCAGATGTTAACAATAGCGTGTTGGCATCAATCACATCTATGCTATTGGCGAGACCGAATTCATACTGCCTCGAGACCGAATTGAAGTTATCTCTCGCAAATGTCACCTCATCTTCAAGGGACTTGAGAACCCCCTTCTGTGTCTGAAATTCAAGAAAGGCACTTTCAACCTCTATCATTATCGTCTTCTTCAAGTCTTCATAGATCAACTCCGATTGTCTCAGTCTCGCTTTTGCTTCCCCTACCTCCGCCCTTCTCAGCCCGCCCTCAAAAAAGGGAAATGTCACGCTGAGCATACCATAGATGCTCTCCCGAAGGAAGAACGGCAAGGTAGGTTCTTCTTCCATCCTGGAATAGACACCCTCAACAGAGAGAGTTGGCCAGTATGCACCCTGGGCATACCTTACCTGGGCTTCTGAAATTCTATTATGGAGATCCTGTGATTTCAATTCTGCGCGCTCCAATAGAGCCTTTCCCTTCAAAGAAGAAAGGACATACTCTTCCGCTGGTTTACCCTTTATATCGGGTTCCTTAACGTCATAGTCACCATTTAACCCAACAATCCTTGCCAAGATTGCCTTTGCCAATTTGAGATTGTTGTCCGCCTTTACCAAATCCGCCTGCGATCCTGACAACTCAGCCTCCGCCCGCAAAAGGTCGGTTTTTGTTACATCTCCGAGTTTGAGTCTCGTAGCAGCCGCATCTCTGTGCTTTGTCAGTCTCTCACTATTGACCCTGGCAATTTCCAGAGCTTTTTGAGCCTTGAGGACATCGTAATAAGCTGAAGCAACGCTCAAAAGATATCCCTCTCTCACTGCATACAACTCAAATTTACTTTTCTCAATATTCTCTTTTGAAATCTTAAACGCAGTTAGTTCTCTTCCACCCGTAGACATCGTCTGATCAAGCCTCAGTCCCCATGATGCAGAGTATTCTGGCTGAATGGCAAGCAAGGTGCTTCCAAATACAGCAGTTTTCTCTTTACTATATCTTGTGTAATCCCAGAATGCAGAAAATTTCGGAAGAAGCGACGAGAGGGCCTTGTCTCTTCCCTTTTCTGAGACATATAGGTCTTCTCCTGATATCTTTATCTTTTCTGAGCGCTCAAGAGCTATCCTGTAAAGGTCTTTGAGGGAATATTCCTCTTCTGCAAAAAGATTTTGAGATGTGGGAACCATGAGCATAATAAAAATATGCATCATGACAATGAGTCTAAAATGAGAAATCATTTCAGTGCCCCCCTTAAAAAGATACCCACGAATTCTTTGATTATCTTGTCAGTATCGATCTTTCTATATTTTTTCAAGATATGAAATTCCTTTGCATTAAAATATGAAAAAAACATTCCGAGGAATGCCCTTGCCCCACTTTCGGTATCGAATGCTCTCATAATACCTTTTTTGTGCATCTCGTTAAAATAAGATGCGAGGGTCTTGATTGTTTCATCAATAAAGCCATGGTGAATCTTGTGAATCTTCTCAGGATACCTACGCACTTCTGAATGCATTATCTGTATCATGTCTTTCCTCAAATCAAGGGTATCAAGGAATCTCCTTGCAATTACCGTTAAAGCCTTTTCATAGGGTATATTTGAAATTTCAGGGAGGAGACCCTTAAGAATGGGGAGGAATGAGTACGTATTGATTACATCCTCAAAAAGTTTCTCTTTTGAAGGGAAGTGCCTGAAGAGGGTCACCTCGGCAATTCCTGCTTCTTTTGCAATTTCTTTTGTTGTAGCCCCGAGATACCCTTTTTTCGAGAAGAGCTTTAATGCCGTATCAAGAATTTTATTCCTTGTAGATAAAAACCCTTCTTTATTCATCATCAAGCCCTCGGGTATTCATACTCCATTCACAGAATCCTTATGAAGGTTAGCACTTACTAACATATTAAGTAAAGAACCCCGACTAAAGTCGGGGCTTTAAGTATCCTCAAACTTTAGCTGTTCATATGAAAAACTGTGCTTCTCTATATACCGTCTTATTACTTCATCCGTTACTTGTTCACCAACTG
>Ga0315282_10002631_pt1 | contig 32782 bp, 39 predicted proteins | sample YL17G07_20_MG_FD_203693 | JGI IMG/M metagenome (GOLD analysis project Ga0315282, IMG submission 203693) | Sediment microbial communities from Yellowstone Lake, YNP, Wyoming, USA - YL17G07_20 | ecosystem: Environmental > Aquatic > Freshwater > Lake > Sediment | place: USA: Wyoming | collected...
CAAAGAGGCGAAACAGATTACACCGGATCCTGACGACGCGTTATATCTAGCAACCGCCCTCAAACACCAGTGCAGCATTTGGTCCAATGACAATCGACTGAAAAAACAAACTGCAGTACGAGTCTACACGACACACGAATTACTCGAACGCCTCCTTACAACCCACAAAAGATGCTGAACGCGAGAAACCATCGATAGAACACCCAAATCCCAAGTGATATTTATATACCTAAAACCGCATAAAAGAACCCAAGGTGAACCCACCCCATGACCAGACTCATCCCCATCCTCATCGCAAGCCTGTTCCTTTCCGGCGGCGCAGCCGCCCTGACCCAACCAAGTCCGATCCACACAACCATTGGGCAGACGATTACGGAAACCCATAGCTTCTCCGAATCGTCAGTATCCCTTTCCGCTGACGCCCCCAGGTACGTTTCTGTCAGTCTCGCTGAGGCACCTGACCTGCTGATGAACCCAGGGCAACCAGTGATCCCACGACTTCAAAGAACGTACGAACTCCCTCTTGGCATCACCACCATTCATGTCATCGTCAAAGCCTCACACATACACGGACAGACCATTGACCACCTAATCCAGCCTGCCTCGTCACCACAGCCGAAGGCGGACGTCCCCGGGATGACCCAGAGCCCGCGCATCGACCAGACCATCTACGCAAGTGATGCAGCCTACCCTGAGGCCTGGTACAGCATCCAGACGGGCGTCGGCCTCGGATCCACCGGAGCCCGCGTCACCTACCTGACCGTCAACCTCTTCCCGCTGCACTACTACCCAGCCAGCAGCCGCCTCCTGCAGGCAGGCCAGATGGACCTCACGATCACCTATGACCAGCCACAGACGCCTCCGGCCGCGACCGGAGACCCCTACGATCTCGTAATCATCACCCCGAAGGTCTTCCAGAGCGAAGCGCAGCGTCTCGTCGACCACAAGAACGCCTTCGGCATGCGCACCTTCCTCATGACGACCGAGGATATCTACGCCAATTATCAAGGCGCGGACAAACCCGAGCAGATCAAGTACTTCCTCAAGGACGCCATCGAGACCCACAACATCACCTACGCCCTGCTCGTCGGCGGCCTCAAATCCAGCATCTGGGGACGCCCAAGCGACAACATCAACGGCGGCGCCAAAGGCTGGCACTTCCCGGTCCGCTTCAGCAACTTCCAGTACGACGGCGGCCCAGGCTACAACTACACTAACGACGAGCCCAGCTTCCTCTGCGACCTCTACTACGCCGACGTCTACAAATACGACAACCTCACCGGCTACACCTTCGACAACTGGGACAGCAACGGCAACGGCATCTACGCCGAATGGGCCGGCAACAGCAGCTTCGACCAACTCGACCTCTACCCGGACCTCGGCGTCGGCAGACTCGCCTGCACCAACAGACACGAGCTTTCGACCGTCATCGACAAGATCATCGCCTATGAGTCCACCCCCGCGGACCCCAGCTGGTTCAAACACATCATGGTCGTCTCCGGCGACGGGTTCATCGACCAGCACGACTGGAACATCACCTGGGACACCGCCAGCCTGCCTGAGGGTGCGTACACCATCTGCGGCGAGAGCACGAACCCCTCAGACATCACGGGGCCGACCGACCACATCAACATCACCCTGGACCGCACGCAGGCCTCGAACGTGACCTTCAACCAGGACGACAACCTCAACCCCGCCCTAGCGGACGGCTACCCCGCGCCGCCGATCACGGAGATCTGCTCGGTCTCCAACGGCAACATCCTAGGTAACACCAACGTGACCTACACGCCGACGGCCAGCGAGGCCTACTGCAACGACCTCTACTGGTGGGCGAACGTCTCATTCGTCGGCGGGGTCCTGACCATCCGGGGGAAGTCCTATGACCCTGAACCCTACGGCAACCTCACCGACCTCCATGTCTGGATCGAGGACTCCGGGGGCAACACCGTGTTCACGGCGTACCGCAACCACACCGAGATCTACTATGAAGGCGAGTGGGCGGTCGGCAACCATACCCTGCACGGCCGCGGCGGCGCCCTGACCTTCATGCCATCGGACTGGACGGCGAACAGCGTCTTCACCTCCAACGGCAAATGGTACGACATGTCCGACGTCATCGCGGAGTATAGTGCCGGGTACGGCCTGGTCTACTTCGACGGGCATGGCAGCCCCGGCTGGTGGGGCGACCACTACCCCGGAATCCCCGGGAACCGACGGTACGGCCAGGTCGCAGGCCTCGTGGTCTCGCAGTTCTCCCCGTTCTTCCCGTTCGTGCATCTCCCGGCGTTACCGATGCGCAAGCTGACGAACACGGACAAGCTGCCCGTGGTCTGCGCGGGAGGCTGCCACAACAGCATGTTCAGCGTCTCCCTCATCCCGTCGATCCTGAACTTCTTCGTGCCGAACAACATGTTCACGTACGGGACGCCGACGCCCTCGTGTTGGAGCTGGTATCTGGTGAAGATGCCGCACACGGGGGCGATCGCGGTCATCGGGAACACCGCCCTGGGCTGGGGCTCCGAGGGCGACGTCTGCACGATCGGCACGGGGGACAGCTGGCTGAACACCGAGTTCTTCCACCAGTACGGCACCGAGGGCCAGCACGTCCTGGGCATGGCCTACAGCCAGGCGATCTCCGCCTACATCAGCCATCACAAGACGTTCGAGTGGGAGTACTGGCGGCATGACTACGGCTGGGATGGCATCGACCAGAAGACCGTTCAGGAATGGGTCCTGCTCGGCGACCCCAGCCTCATGATCGGGGGATACTCCTAAAACAAATGAGCATCAAGAGGGCGAGAGACGCTGTTCCACCGCCCTCCTCCCTATCTTTTTTCCGAGGTCTTCTCCGGATGGAATGTCAGCCATGGCGCTGTACTCCATGAATTTATTTTTAAGATAAGGACCTCCATGAAAAAAAAGTCGAGGTATGTGTAGGATTGGTTTTACTACGTGGATTCCTTGGATTGTTTAAAGAACATCTGTGCCGCAGGGCATCCGAGCTCGCGCTGCCGGCAGTACTTGCAGGCGACACTGCCGCGGACCGCTGCGGTTCCCATGAGGTAGAGGAGCAGGAAGGCGAGGACGACGCCGAGGTAGAGCCAGGAGAACGACAGGATGGCGGAGACAATCCCGGCGAGTACCGGGATGATGACGACGAGGAAGTCGGGGATCATGGTGAGGGGGGAGACGTCCTTGTTGACGAAGGATGCGGGGTCCTGCCGAGTGAAGAGCCGGGCGCTGAGCGCCCCGATGCCGAAGGCGCAGTTTTTCCCATAGTAATAGCAGGACCGGCAGCTGCGGCGCATGACATTGACTTGGATGACCGCGCAGTACCCGAGGTAGAGGATGGTGGCGGCGACATGGATCCTGAGGAGGATGTAGGCGCCCAGGGCGTATAGAAGGAGGTTGAAGAGGACGACGGGGATGGTGATCCGCAGGGGGAATCGTTCGTAGGAGGTCTGAGTCATCATTTGGGCTGCACCTGGCTCCTGCATCATCATCGGATTCTAAAAAACCTTCGAAGGCCGGCTGAAGACTGATAGGTTTAAGAGTATCACATACTTGTGGGCTGGACTATGCCGTCAGCGCCTCCGTCAAACCCCATGGTCTGCATCCAGAGGGCAGAGTATGAGTCTGTGGACCTTGAGGGATTGCTAGGTCCGCTGGGTGGGCTCTCCTCGTTTGTGAAGAGGGGCCAACGGGTGTTGTTGAAGGTGAATCTGCTGAGTGCGAGCACGCCGGATCAGGCGATCGTGACGGACCCGCGTCTGGTGCGGGTGGTGGCGGAGGCGGTGCTGCAGGTGGGGGCGACGCCGTTTATCGGGGACTCGCCGGCGGGGTCGTTCACGAAGGGGTGGCTGACGCGGGTATATCGGAAGGCCGGATTGCTTGACCTGAGCCGTGAGCTGGGCGTCGAGCTGAATTATGATACGGGGTCGGAGAAGGTCGCGGTCCCAGATGGGAAGTGCCTGTCGTCGTTGAATCTGGCGTCGTATGTGCGGAAGGCTGATGTGATTGTTTCGCTGCCGAAGATCAAGACGCATTCGTTCCAGATCCTGACGCTGGGGACGAAGAACATGTTTGGGGTGGTGGCTGGGTTGACGAAGGCGCGGTACCATTCGGCGTACATGCGGAAGTCCGCGTTTGCGGACATGCTTCTTGATGTGGTGTCCGTGGTGCCGCCTGCGGTGAGCATTTTGGATGGGGTGGTGGGGATGCAGGGCGAGGGGCCGGGGAGTTCCGGGACGCCGGTGCATCTGGGGGTGGTAATGGCGTCGCGGGATGTCGTCAGTTTGGATCTGGCGGTGTGCGGGATGCTGGAGGTGGAGCCGGTGCGGGTGCCGGTGCTGCGTCAGGCACGGCTGCGTGGCCTGTGGCCAGGGGAGATACTGTATCCACTGTTGAGTCCGGGGGACGTCGCGTTCCCGGGTTTTGTGCTACCGAAAACCGCGGAGAAGCTGCCCGGCGGCCGGCTCGGGCCGGTGCGCAGCCCGCGAGTGCTGGAGCGATGTAATGGCTGCGGGGAGTGCGTGCGAATCTGCCCGCGGGGGGCGATGCGCCTGGTGGACGCTCGGGCGAGGGTGGAGTTGTCGCGGTGTATCCGGTGTTATTGTTGCCAAGAGGTGTGTCCGGAGCGGGCGATCGTGTTGGAGGAGATCGGGTAGGGATTTCTTGGTTTTATTTGCGTGTGGCTCGGGAAAGGTTAATGTAGGTGTTTTTTCTTTCCCCCCCGGGAAGGTCGTACCGATGGAAATCTTCAGTCTGTCAGAGGTCATCAACCAGCTGCTGCGCAATGGTCGGATCAGCGTGGATCCTCTCGTCGGGGAGATCATCGCGGCGTTCATCTTCTTCGCGGTGGCCGTCATCATCGGGTTCCTGGTGTACCATTTCATCGAGCGGTATCTGACGAAGCTGGCGAAGAAGACGGCGACGACGCTGGATGACGAGATCATCAAGAACGTGAGGAAGCCGATCTATTTCCTGGTGATGCTGGTGGGGTTCTACGAAGGCGTGTACCAGATCTCGGCGCTGATGCCGTACGAGAAGGAGATCGGGTTCGGGTTCATGGCCCTCGAGATCTTCCTGATCGCGTTCATCATCACCCGGATCATCAACGTGTTCGTCGCCTGGTACGCGGAGCGCAAAGCCAAACAGGCGGGCAAGCCGCTGAGCACTAACATCCTGGTCGTATTCCGCAAGCTGCTGCATGTGGTCGTCTACATCTTCGCGTTCATCTCGCTGCTGGTCATCAGCCGCGTGGACCTCTCCGGGGCACTCGTCGGGCTCGGGGTCGGTGGAATCGCGATCGCCTTCGCGTTGCAGAACGTGCTGTCGGATGCCTTCAGCGCGTTCTCGATCTATTTCGACCGGCCGTTCGAGATCGGGGATTTCATCGTCATCGGGGACTTCTCCGGGACGGTGACGCATGTCAGCATGAAGTCGACGCGGCTGCGGCTGCTGTCCGGCGAGGAGCTCATCGTCTCCAACCGCTCGATCCTGGATAAGAACATCCAGAACTTCCGGAAGCTGCAGAACAGGACCATCGTCTTCAAGGTCGGGGTGACCTATGACACGCCGTTGGAGAAACTGCGCCGGATCCGCGGGCTGGTCACCGAGGTGATCCAGGCCTGCCCGAAGACGAAGGTGGAGCGCGTTCATCTCAAGACCATGGGGGAGTACAGCCTCATCTTCGAGGCGATGTACACGGTGGATTCCGCGGACTACGCCGTGTTCATGGACATCCAGGAGCAGATCAACTTCGGGATCCTCGCGGCCTTCCAGAAGGAGGGCATCGCGCTGGCGTACCCGACCCAAACCATCCAACTCCAGCGGCCCGCGCCGAATGCCTAAGCCGTCTTCTTTCTTCTTGTCTAGTCGAGCATGGCGGCCGAGACCGTCCCCCCGAGTTCGATGAGACAGCCCTCGAAGCGCTTCGCCAAGCTGCAGTTCACGACCATGGTCCGCCCCAGCGTGGTGAACCCGGGGTCCTCGTGGATATGGCCGGAGAGGACGAGGCGCGGCTGACATTCCTCGATGAGCCGACGCAGGTCCTTGCTGCCGCCGTGCGGACCCAGCGCCATCCGGTCCATGGCCTTATACGGAGGCACGTGGGTGACGAGGACGGTGTCGGCATCGACGAGGTCCCTGAGGGGACGCATCCCGTTCTCCGTCGCAATAAGTGTGGTGGCGAGGTGGGTGGGCGGCCGGCCGCCGATGCCGATGAAGGGGATGTCATAGATGACGACGCGGCGGCGGTCGATGTTTTTAGCCGTGCTGCGGGTGATGCCGTCGCCGACGTCCGGGGTGTCGATGTTGCCGGGGACCGCAAGGGTCTGAACGAGAATCTGGTTAAGGAAGCTGGTCGCGGTCTCCGCGGGCCCGTACTGGGTGAGGTCGCCGCAGAGGACGACGAGGTCCGGCTGATGCCGGTCAATCTGGCCGAGGACGAGGTTCAGTCGGTGCTGGTACCCGTGGATGTCGGCTGCCGCGAGGAGGCGCATGTCTGTCGGCGGTGTACCGCCTGGGGTGTTTTAAACCATCGCTACCCAACGGAAGGGGGAGGGAAAAAAAGTAGGGAGAGGGGGTATTATATCAGGAATCTCTGAAACCGTGTTCTCCATCTTCATAGAAGAAGATCTCAGAGAACTTTTGGACGAACTCTCGACTCAACTCCATGAGTGAATCCTCTCTCCAATTTCTCCTCGAGACAGAAAATAAGGTGCTCAGTTTAAATAATTTATTGTCCGCGTGCAACCGGGGTTTCCATGGCGGCCGCCCTGGGAGGAATCAACGGGAGGGGATAACGTATTAATACTAGCTTAATGGTTCAAGGGTGCTTTCATTTCCAATAGGATTGGGAGTCGCATTATGACGCAAGAGGACGAGATCACCCGGAACCTGACGCTTATCGAGTACTACAAACAGCAGATCGAGTCGCTGGACCTGCAGCTGCAGATGCTGCAGTCCGCGCAGGCGGACCATCAGCGGGCCCGTCTGACCGTGGATCAGCTGCCGAGCGCGGAGGGCAAGACCGAGATCCTGATCCCGGCGGGCGGCGGCGTGTACATCAACGGCATCCTGGGCTCCTCGTCGTCGACGATGGTGAGCATCGGCGCCGGCTATGTCATGGAGAAGACGCCGCAGGAGGCGATCGCGAAGCTCGACGAGCACATCAAGAGGATCCAGGACAACCAGGAGCGGCTCTACCAGCTGGCGATGCGGCTGCAGAACGAGGCCGCGGAGCTGTCCCAGCGCACCCAGCAGATGATGGAAGCAGCCCAGAAATAAGAAAAATCATTGGTTCACGTTGGAGACCCCATGTTCAATTTTCTGAAAAAGAAGCTCAAAATCTTTGAGAAGAATCTCGAGGACGAGATCGAGACCGAACTCAAGAAGGACGCGGCCAAGGAGGCGGCGCAGCCGACGCCACCCGAGCCAGTCCCAACGGTGAAGCCGGCGGCGCCAGCGCCCGTGGCTCCACCCGCGGAGGCGCCCCCAGAGCCGACGCGCCGTCGGGCGCTACGCCTGCGCAAAGGGCCCACGACGCCGGTCCCGAGCCGGGCGGAGCAGCAGGACCGCCAGATCCACGAGAGCATCGAAAGCGAGCTGGAGCGCGCGGTCGCGACCCGCCGCAGCATCGAAGAGACCGTGACGGAGAAGAAACCGGCCTGGACCATCGATCAGAAGAAGCTCGACGAACTCCTCTGGGACCTGGAGATGGGGCTGCTCGAGGCGGACGTCGCCTACAGCGTCATCGACTCGATCAAGAAGGACATCAAGAACGAAATCTCCTCCCTGCCTTTTGATAGGACCAAGGCCGGGGATTTCATCGAGACCGTCCTGAAGCATGCCATCGGCCACATCCTGCAGTCCAACAACTTCAACTTCGACACCTTCCTGCAGACCCATGAGAAGCCGATTGTGATCATGTTCGTCGGCGTCAACGGCACCGGCAAGACGCTCTCCATCGCGAAGATGGCGACGCTGCTGCAGAAGAAGGGGATGACCTGCGTCATGGCCGCGGGGGACACGTTCCGCGCGGGTGCCATCGAGCAGCTCTCCATCCATGCGGACCGCGTCGGCGTCAAGATCATCAAGCATGGTCCCGGGGCGGATCCGGCCGCGGTCGCGTTCGACGCTATTGAGCATGCCACGGCGAAGCATAAGGACGTCGTCCTGCTGGACACGGCGGGGCGGATGCAGACGAACTCCAACCTCATGGATGAGATGGCGAAGATCAAGCGGGTCGCCAAGCCGGACATGATCATCTTCGTCGGCGACGCGCTCTCCGGAAACGATGCGGTGGAGCAGGCGAAGCGGTTCAACGAGGTCGTCGGCATCGACGGCGTGATCCTCACCAAGGTCGACGCGGATGCCAAGGGCGGCAGCTCGCTTTCCATCGCATATACGATCGGGAAGCCGCTGCTCTTCGTGGGCGTCGGTCAGGGTTACGAGGACCAGATCCCGTTCGACCCGGACTGGATGATTAGGAACATCTTCGAAAAATAAGACAAGGCTCCCGGTTTTTTTTAGATGAGGATCCGGGTGCCGTCGAAGGGCTGGCCGAGCATCGCCTTTTCGAACTGGTCGAGGCGTTTGCCGTTGACCACGAGGGTGGGGATTCTGGCTCGTTTGATGATGCCCAGCGCTGGCTCGTCTATGAAGATGTTTTTGCCGGCGGCGCCCCAACTGGTGCCGTACTGGGCGATGAGCTGGTCGATGGAGATTTCCTTGAGCTGCCGGGCGTCTGGGTACTTGTTGGGGTCCTTGTCGTAGATGCCGTCCACGTTGGTGGCGTTGACGAACCGGGCGGCATGGGTCTTCTCCGCGAGTTCCGCGCCGACCGCGTCCGTGCTGTGCTTGGGGTCGGTGCCGCCCATGACCACGATGGCCTGGGGGAGGCGGATGGCGTCATCGGTCGTGTGGGGGATTTCGGTGTTGGAGATGCCGAGGAGGTAGGCGATGATGCGGGCGTTGACCCTGGTGACGTCGATGCCGAGCTGGTCGAGGCGGTCCTCGTTGAAGCCCAGGTCCCGGCCGAGGGTGATGTAGCGGCGGGCGATCCTGCCGCCGCCGACGACGACGTAGAGCCGGCAAAAGCGGGAGACGCGTTTGAGGAGCGCGGTGAGGTTGCTGAGGTACTGGATGTTGGGCTCGTCGGAGACGACGATGGAGCCGCCGACGGAGACGACGACCGTGTTCATCGTCTCTTGGTATCGGTGGCGGTGTATTAAAAGAATAGTGGCCTAGGTGTATTATGCGACTTCCATGCCGCCTTGTTGCCCGGGTTTGGTGGTGGTGTTGAGCTTGACCTGTGGCAGGGGGATGGGCGGTGGGAGTCCGAGGTCTTTGGCGATGCCGACGGCTTCGGGGACGCAGGCGTGCATGACCGCGGTGTGGATGGTGCTGGCGAACTGGTCCGGCATCTTGCGGGTGTCCATCCATTCCTTCGCTATTTTACTGGCCTCGTCGTCCTCGCAGAGGAGGGTTCCTTCGAGCTTGATCATGCCGATGGGCCCGTAGCTGGCGGTGTACTGGAACTCGAGGGTCATGTTTTTGTCCGCGGTGGTGGTGACCTGGGTGATCTGGCTGTTGTGGTCAATGCGGATCTGCCTGGGTTTCTCGTCCGGCTCGACGTAGCGGCGGGCTTCGATGGTCTTGAGTTTGATGGCGGTGATCCTCATCATAGGTGGACTCGTAATAAGCCTCGTGTTAATACGTCTTTCGCCTGTTTTCTACTGTCCGCTGGGGGAGAGGACGATTTGCTGTTCGGCGCGGACGTCGATTTTGAGGGGGACGTCCAGCTGGCCGTTGATGGTCCATTCGATGACGGTGCTGAGCGGTGCGCCGCCGGGCTGGATCGGGATCTTATGGCCGAAGACCGAGATCTCGTGGACCGCTGGTTTGAGGTCGATGGTGGCGAGGATGTCCGGCGGGATCTTGATTTCGAAGGGGTACATCTCGGTGAGGTAGGTGGTCTCCTCGTCCAATGGTAGCTCGAAGTTGTAGAGGATCGTGCGGATCTTCTCCATATGGGTGGAGGGGATGCCCTTGGAGTCGGTGGTGCGGACCATGACGGTGTCGATGCGGGTGCTGCGGAAGGCCACGGTGAGCTTGCGGCCGTGCAGCGGCTTGCGCAGGTTGAGCTTGAGGTAGCCTTTGATCACGTCCCCGGGGACAAAGCTGTACTTCTCCAGCTGCAGCGTCATCTGATCCCTATGGAACCACCCCATGATTCCCGGTCCTCCGTCACCGGGGGATGGCAGCGGCCTGCTCGATAATAAAGCTTTCTCCGGCACCATGGATGCGTGTCTCTTATTTAAACGGAAAAATATGGGGGGACGAATATTTAAATACGATAAGCAAGTTAGAGAAACCCATGGGCTTTGCGAAGAAGATCGTGGTATCCGCTCTGATTTTGTTGTCTTTGTTCCTATCGGCGTTCCCCTTGCAGGGACGCCTATTTACCGATGTCTCTCCTGCTTCACCATTGAAAGCGTCCTCGGTGTCGCTCGTCGTCACCGACGACGGCTCCGGCGACGCCACGGACGGCCTCATCGACGTCCCCGCCTACGTCCCCGGCTCCGGGGAGACGCCGACCCTGACCGTGCTGTTCACCATTACCGGGACCGGTGAAGGGACCCGGGCGTACTACGGGGACGATCCCTGGGAGGACTGGAGGAACATCACCCTCTCCGGCGACGTCTTGTACCCCCTCAGCCCGAGCACCATCTGCCACCTGGTCATGGGCGACTGGCTGGCGCTGGTCACCCCCACCCAGACCGGGGGTCTCGTCACCCTCTCGATCGACTGGCCGGGCAACGGGTCCGCGAACCGGACGCTTCTCACCATCAACGGGACCTGCGTCCGCCCCTCCATCACGACCTTCATCTATACGAACGACACTACAGTGACGGCCACCGTCACGGATGCCGACGGGGAACCGCTCAAATACGCGTACGTCTACGCGTACCGCGCCACGGACCACGTCGAATTCTTCGAGACCATCGGCGACAACACCAATGGGAACGGGAGAAACGGCGAATACAGCTTCCTGCTCAACGCGTCCAACCAAGGCGCGCAGCCCCAGGACATCATCATCGCCGCCAACAGGGTCCCAGGCTACTGGGGATACGCCAGACTCCAGCCCACCATCCCCCCAACCAGCTTCATGCTCATCCGCGGACGACTCACGAACCTCACCATCACTAACACCACCATCAGCTTCACCGCCGTCAAGATCCACACCCTCACCTTCTCACCCCTCACCACCAGCCTCTACACCTCAGGAGAACGATTCACCATCACCCAGACCCTCATCGGAGTCACCACCAACCACTTTATCCTCGGAGTCTACCGCGCATCCATCATCCCCTAAAACCAATTATCTCACCCTCATTTTCTCAAAAAATAGCGGGCACTAAAACTCTTTTAAACCAGCCGCCCCATACCAGCCCCCTATGAAGACCATGGATGTCGCCGTCTACTACAACAACCATGACATCCGCATCGAACAACGCCCCATCCCCACCATCACCGACAACGAGCTCCTCGTCAAAGTCAAGGCCAGCGGGATCTGCGGCAGCGACGTCATGGAATGGTACCGCATCAAGAAAGCACCCCGCATCCTCGGCCACGAGATCGCCGGCGACATCGTCTCCGTCGGCGCCAACATCAAAACCTACAAGACCGGCGACCGCGTCTTCGTCTCCCACCACGTCCCCTGCAACACCTGCGACTACTGCCTCCACGGACAACAGACCCTCTGCCGCACCCTCCACACCACGAACTTCGACCCCGGCGGATTCGCCCAATACCTCCGGGTCCCCGCCATCAACGTGGACCGCGGCGTCTTCTCCCTCCCTGACTCCATGTCCTACGACGAAGCCGTCTTCATCGAACCCTTCGCCTGCGTCATCCGAGGCCTCCGTCAAGCCGGGTTCACCGCAGGACAACGCATCCTCATCCTCGGCAGCGGCATCTCCGGGCTCCTGTTCATCAAACTCGCCAAAGCATGGGGTGCCCACCAGATCATCGCCACCGACATCACCGAATTCCGCCTCCAAGCGGCGAAGCGAAGCGGCGCGGACATCACGATCAACGCCAGGGACGACGTCCCCACCGCAGTCAAAAACGCGACTGCAGGCCGACTCGCGGACCTCGCTATAACCTGCACGGGGGCCCCACCGGCCGTGCAGCAGGCGCTCTCAAGCGTCCGGCCGGGAGGGACCGTGCTGTTCTTCGCGCCGACGGAGCCCGGGGCGAAAATCCCCTGCGACTTCTTCGACGTCTGGAACCGGCAGCTGCGGATCGTCTCAACCTACGCGGGAAGCCCCCAGGATATCACGGAGGCAGTCAACCTGCTCGCCCGCAAGCAGGTCGGCGTCGACGACCTGATCACCCACCGCCTGCCCCTGCGGGAGGCGGCGAAGGGCTTCGCCCTCGTGGCGAACGCCCAGGATTCCATCAAGGTCATCCTCGAGCCATGAGCATTTTGGTCAGCCGTGGGTGAAGGCGCTCAGCTCCTTGCCGCGGTGCGCCAGGAAGTTCATGGAGTCGATGTAAAAATTCGGCTGCATTTTTCGAAGGATCAGGTTGAAGCGGATAAAGAGGAGACCCACGAGGTCCCATTTCATGAACAGCCGCTGCATGCACAGAGGATATTTCTTCGGCTGATGCTCCGCGATGCATTTCCCGGCGACATCGCCGCTGAGCAGCGCACGATAGATCCCCTGACCTGAGAGTGGGAACGAACCCACGCCAGCATCGCCGACGAAGAGGATGTTGCCGTGCCGCAGCGGATACTGCAGCCCGAGGGGGACAAGCCCGCCGACCGTGTAGTTGACGACGCCGGTGATCTGATGCTCTGCCTTGAATCCCTCAAGGAGACTCTTGAGGTCGTAGCCATAGTCACCGAGGACGCCGATGCCGACGTTGACCTCCTGCTTCTGAGGATCACGAGGGAAGATCCAGAAGTACCCAAGGTACGGGGTGAAGTAGACCTGGATCGTGTCCGGGATGAAACAGTTCGCCTGTTCGATGGTATGCTGATAGGTGGTACCGTAGAACCCAGGCGGCAGCCCGAGTTCGCGTTTGATCGTGCTGGGGCAGCCGGAGGCGTCGACGATGAAGTCGCCGTCGAGGTCGTCTGCGGATTTGACCCGATCCCCAGTCAAGATGGTGGCGCCGAGCCGCTGCGCCTCCCGATAGAGTTGGCAGATGAACTCCTGGCGGTTCAGCATGTACGCCACGCCGGGGGGCCGTGAGGCATGGTACTCCTCCGTGCCGATGAAGACTCTGGCGTTGCGAATCTCGTTGAAGAAGCTGGCGGGCTCGGGCTTCCATTTCGCCCATTCGCGTTCGACGTTATGGGCCTCTCCGCAGCGACGGCCCTCATGATTGTAGCCGATCTGCTTGTATTTCTCGTGGACGATGACGTCGATGGCCGGGTCGTGTTGCCTGAGAGAGATCGCGGTGCAAAGCCCGCCGAGACTACCACCGACGATATCGACCCGTATGCGAACCACGCCCCTTCTTCCCTATTCGGTAAGAAAAAGAACAAGACTCCCATTAAAGAGATTTTCCATTAAATAAAATCTACAACGAAGGCTCTCGTGCTTACGTGACGTGGGTAAATGTCCCCAGCTCCTTCCCTCGATTCGCCAGGAAGTCCAATGAGTCAATATAGATATTGGGATAGGCCTTTCGAAGGACCCGGTTCGCCCGCAGGAAGAAAAGACCCATGATATCCCACTTCATGAACAGCCGCTGCATCTCAATTGTATATTTCTTCGGCTGATGCTCTGCCAGACATTTCCCAGCGATATCACCACTGAGCAACGCCCGGTAGATCCCCTGCCCTGAGAGAGGGAAAGAACCGACTCCGGCATCGCCAACAAACAGGATGTTGCGATGCCGCAGCGGATACTGCAGCCCCAGCGGGACAAGGCCGCCGATAACGTAATTAACGACACCAGAAATCCTCTGCTCCCTCTTATACTCCTCAAGCAGACCCTTCAGGTCGTAGTCAGAGCTCCCGAGGATCCCAACGCCGAGGTTGACCTCCTGCTTCTCGGGGTTCCGTGGAAAGATCCAGATGTACCCCCAAGTACGGGGTGAACGTGACATGAATCGTCTCCGGGACGAAGCAGCTTGCTTGCTCGATAGTCTGCTGATACGTGGTGCCATAGAACCCAGGCGGCAATCCCAGGTCCCGCTTCATCGAACTCGGACATCCAGAGGCGTCGACGATAAAATCACCATCAAGGTCATCCACGGACTTGATCCGGTCCCCGGTCAGGATCGTTGCGCCGAGAACCTGCGCCTCTCGACCCAACTGACTGATGAACTCCTGGCGGTTCAGCATAAAGGATACTCCTGGAGGCCGGAGAACATTGTACACCTTGGCACCAAGGGTGATTGTCGCGTGGCGGATCTCTCCAAAGATGCTTGCCGGCTCCGGCTTCCATTTCGCCCATTCAAACTCGACGCTATGTGCTTCCCCGCAGCGCCGGCCCTCGTGGTTATAGCCGATCAGTTTGTACTTCTCATGGACCACGACATCGATAGCCGGGTCACGCTGCTTGAGAGAAATCGCAGTAGAAAGCCCGCTGAGACTGCCACCGACGATATCGACCCGTATGCGAACCACACCCCTTCTTCTTCCGACGAGAAAAAGAACGGGCGAGCCACTTATAGAGGTTTTCCCTCAGGTGTGTCGATGGGTTCTTAACGCCTCTTGTGATTTGGAGGGACGGATATGCATACGGCCAGGGCTATTTGGCAGCTGCTGCGGCTTGAGCATGGCGTGATGCTCGCTCTGGGCATCCTGGTCGGCGCGGTCATCGCGGTGCCCTCGGTTCCCCCGTGGCCGACGTTTGTCTTGGTGTTCTGCGTCGCCTTGTTCCTGGAGGCGAGCACGTTTGCGTTGAATGATTATTATGATGTGGAGATCGACCGGCGGAACAAGCGGATCGACCGGCCGCTGGTCCGCGGGGACCTGTCACCGCAGATGGCCGTCGGCCTGGCCGCCGTATTGTTCCCGTTGGGGCTTCTGGCCGCGTTTTTCGTGAACCTGCCGTGTTTTCTCATCGCGGTGGTGACCGCGCTCTTCGCGTTGGTGTACGATGTGGTATTGAAGCGGGTGAAGGTGGTCGGGAACTTCTTCATCGCCTATGTGATGGCGATTCCGTTCGTGTTCGGTGGGGTCGCGGTCATCCCCAGCGGCGGGGGCATGGGCGCGTTGCAGCCCGCGATTCTGATGGTGGCGTTGATCGCGTTCGTGGCCGGGGTCGGCCGGGAGGTCATGAAGGACGTCCAGGACTTTGAGGGCGACCGGGCGATGGGGGTGAAGTCGTTTCCGCGGTACCTGGGCCTGCGGGGCGCGGGTGTGCTCGCTGCCGTGTTCTATCTGACCGCGGTGGCGCTCAGCTTTGTGCCGTTCTTTTTGGCGTTGTTCGAGAGGTATTATGGGAATTATGTGTATTTGGGGTTCATTGTGGTGACGGATCTGTTGTTGATTTGGGCGTCCCTGCAGTTGGTGCGGCGTCGGAAGGTGGAGTTCGGGCGGTTGCGGCGGCTGACGCTGGTGGCACTGCTGTTTGGGTTGCTGGGGTTCTTGGTGGGAGTGTTCGTGGGGTGACGTGATGGTCGGCTATGGCGATGTGATCGGGGTCGTGGTCGTCTACGGGTATGTGGCGTTCCTGTTGGTGTTGACGGAGAAGGTGCTGGCGAAGCGGTATCCGCTGCAGAGCCGCAAGCTGCTGCACATGCTGACTGGCAACATCGCGTTCCTGCTGCCCGTGTTCCAGACGCGGGAGATTATGGCGTTCGTGGCCGCGGGGCCGTTCATCCTCTTCACCTTTTTGATGAGCCCGTACTCCCCGATCAAGTCCATGCGGGGGCGGACGTCGGAGGCGGGGCATGGGCTGGGGCTGGTGTACTACGCGATCACCTGGACGATCCTTGCGTACGTCTTCTTCGATAACCGGGTGGTTATCGCGATTGGAATTCTGGCGATGTCGTATGGGGATGGGCTGGCGTCGCTGCTCGGCTCTCGGTATGGGCGGCGGAAGTACACGGTGTTCCATGACACGAAGAGCTATCTGGGGTCGCTGGTGATGGCGCTGGCGACGTTCGGGACGCTGCTGGTCGCCGTGGTCTATTATAGTGTGCCGGTGTCGTCCGTGCTGCTGCTGACGATTCTGGGGATCGCGATGATCGCGATGGTCGTGGAGGCCGTGACTCCCCTTGGGCTTGATAACCTGTCGGTGCCGTTCGTGGTCGCGGTGTTGTACTGGGGTCTGGTGATTGTCTGATGCGGTTGATCATCGTGGATGGGCTGGATGGGGTCGGGAAGGACACGCATGCGCGGCTGATCAAGGAGCGGTATGAGGCGTTGGGCGAGACGGTGGTGGTCCGGTCGCATCCCTCGTCCGATAATTTTTTTGGTCGGGCCGCGAAGAAGGCGCTGCTCAGCCAAGGGAAGAGAAATCAGGTGAAGGCCGCGGTGTTCTACGCGTTGGATGTGATGGAGTCGCTGCGGAAGTACTATCGGCATCCCCGGTCCGATACGTTGATCATGGTGCGGTATCTCATGGGGACTGCGTATCTGCCGCGCCGTCTTGCTCCCGTGGGGTACCGGTTCTTTACGAAGCTGGTCCCGACCTCGGCGTACATGTTCTTTTTGGATGCCTCGCCGGAGGAGCTGGTCCAGCGGATTAAGCAGCGGTCGGAGACCGAGATGTTCGAGACCCTGGAGGCGTTCATGAAGGTTCGTTCGAAGGCGATCGGGCTGGTGAAGGGCTGGTACATCGTCAACACCAGTCGGCCGTTGGAAGAGACTGCAGGGGAGATCGCCGGTATCCTTGATGTTCTGGATAAGCGATCTTCAGTCGCCTAGCCTAGGCGCATGGTGTTTGGTCAGAGAGCCGGGGGTTGAGCCTTGGTTTTAGAAGATGTAGCTGAATGGTCCAAAGAAGATGAATGGACCGAGGCTGAGGCCGATTTTGTAGAACCAGTTTTCGTTTATGACGACTGTGACTTTCACCAGCGTCACCCTGTGGTTGTCCTCGATGAAGAAATGCCAGTACCACTCGGTTCCATTGCCAACCACGCCACTCCAGTTTTGGTACATGGGGCCGAGGTTCTCGTTCTTGACCGTGTAGTCATCTATTTTGATGCTGAGATTGATGTATGCCGTGTCGCCGAGATTGATGATACCGACGTCGCATCCGAGCCGGCTTTCGATAAGGCCTTGATGGAAATTGTCACCGCCTTTTATGACAATTTTAAAATGTTCATCAGTCGGGCGTGATGCCGATGAGGTCGAGGTCTGCCAGACTGCAGGGAGTACGAACAGGCAGAGAATGAAGACGGTCGTCATCATTGATTTTTTATGGTAGGATTTTGATTTCATATTCACCAACACGCCTCCTGTTTCATGCTAACAAATAACATTTGCATGTGGCACAATGTTCATTTTCCTAATAAATATTTCTCCAAAGGAGAATCTAGTGGGATACTTCTGATTTCTTTTAACTACAATTCATAAGATATGTATCGCAAGATTTAAATACCCACAAACAAGACCTTCATCCATGGATGGGGAACTTGAATTACTTTTCCTCTCTCTTCCTCACCACACCTCCACGCTTCCCCATCCTCTTCTTCCTTAACAGGCTTTCAACGGTGTCCGGGAAATGCGGGACAGTCTCGTACGTGGAAAGCTCCTCGGGGGATATCCAGCGGTACTCCGAGTGCTCCCAGTCGATCTTCACTTCAAGATGCTTTTGGAGCTCGAAGAGATAGGGATGGACGGTCCAGTCGTACCGCTCTCCACGGTACACGTCGGTGAAGGCGATTGGCTCACCCTGAACCAAAAGACTAACCTCATCGGACAAAAGACCCGTCTCCTCCCGGATTTCTTTGAGCGCGGTCTGCAGGGGATGTTCCCCGGGTTCGACGTAGCCGGCGACGCCGCCCCAGAGGCCCTTATAGGTGCGGACCGCACTACTCCGCTTCAAAATCAGAATCCGACCTTCGCGTTCCAGGACACACGTGACGACCTGCGGCATACCCCCTCCCGTCAGGCGAGTCGATAGTCGACCATGACCTCAGGGAATGTGGCGGAGAGGTCGATGAGGTCCTGCACGGGCCTGCCATCGAGGTAGACCTCGAAGAAAGTGACCTCGTAGGCCCGGGTGACGTTCACCATACGTTTCGGCGCGATGGTCCCGAAACCAAGGAGCCTTGGCGGGATAAGGGGGACGAGATGGGACAGCAGGGTGCCGACATCGGTGAAGGCGTAATGAGTGGACCCAGTGATGCCGACCTTGAAGACGTCACCTGTCGTATGGTTCCAGACGAACATGGTGTTGCTGTCGTTGGCGAACCGGGCCTCTTGGACCATCAGGAGGAAGGGCTGGCTGATGGTGCCGTTGAGGAAGCCGGTGTCGAAGTAGCCGTCGAGCGTCAGTCCGGCCTTGAACCGGGCGTCCTCCAAGCAGCAGACCGCGGTGTTGGCCCCGCCGAAGGAATGGCCGAGCATCCCGACGCGCCCGAGGTCGAGTGTCCCGCCGAACGTCGAGTTCGTCGCGTTCAGGGTGGTGAGGAAATCAAGGGTGAATTTGGCATCCCCGATAATAGTCCGCAGGGACATGTTCATGAAGGCCGCGCGTTCGACAGGGTCGGTCGGTGGCGTCGCGATGTCCACGGTGTGACCGTCGGGGAAGACCGTGATGCCGGAGACGTAGGGATGGTTGATCGCGGCGACGACGAACCCGTGGCTCGCTAAATCCTCGATGAGCGAGGTGTAGATCTGGTAGACGCCATCATAGCCGGGGGAGAAGACGAGGACCGGGTGCAGCCCGGCAGCGACCTGGGAATTCAGCTGCCCGTGCGGGTGGACGAAGCGGTAGGCGGTGTCCGGGATGGTGATGAGCGGGACCGGGGACTGGTTCTTCAGCCACAGGAAGGTCAGGGGGTCCATGTAGGGGTCTTGTGGGCCTGAGGCATTGGGGTCGCGGGGGTACCAGAGCTGGACCATGAATTCCCGGACGTCGGTTGGGTCCGCGGTGAAGTACTCGGGGCGGTTGGGGTCGACGAGCGGGATGCTTTGGACGCCGATGTGGTAGGGGCCGGTGAGGGCGGGCAGGAATGAGGCCTGGTACTGGCCGGTGATCCGTACGAGCCCGTGGCCCTGGAGGATGAGGAGGCCGGTGAAGCCGGTGGCGTTGGTGGCGACATGGCCGACGAGGAGGCTGCTTTGGTTGGCGCCTTCCCAGCGGCCGAGGAAGAGCGATCCACAGAAGAATCCGGTGACGTGCCCGGTGGTGGCGTTGTTGGTCCAGTCCGCGGTGAAGGTGCCCAGGGTGTCGCGTCGTCCCTGGTCGATGGTGCCTTGGAGGCTGCCGCTCGCGGTCCGGTTGTGCCAGGTGCCGTGGAAGGTCCCGTCAGGCCAGTCCGGGGAGACCGCATTACTCTTCGGTGTTGCTTCGACGGAGAAGGGGATCAGCGTCATAATCAGGAGGAGGGCTGCGCTGACGGCGAGAAGCTTTTTTATCATGGAGAAACCTCAGGGAAAGAAAGAGTAGTCTTCCTATAAAAGGGTTCGTAGGGAAGGGCGACGACCAGACACCTTTCTCTCATATCCGATACCGTCTCAATTCTCTGAGATTAACGCGTTACTCAACCCAAGGATAGACTACATTTTGGTGGGTTTAATCCATTAAAGAACATATTATCTAAAAAGAAACATTTAAATTCAAGCAGTTCATTCCGAATGACAGGGAGGCAGAAGAATTTGCATACAAGCATCCGTAAATCAATGTTAGTAATAGGAATCACTTTCCTATTGCTTGGAGCTGGTGTTGTTCTCGCCGCCAATACCCAACCAACCACCCGAACCGCCCCCATCGCTCGAGCCGGAGCATGGTCCGACAACTTCGATAGTTACGATATCGGCCCATTGCACGGGATCGGCGGATGGGCAGGCTGGGACAACAACGCAGCCGCGACCGGCTACGTCACCGATGCCCAGGCCCGCAGCACCCCGAACTCCTTAGAGAGCGAATGGTTCACCACGGTCGCCTCGGATATGGTCCAGCAGTTCACGGGCATCGACACCGGCACCTGGGTCTTCACCGCCTGGCTATACGTCCCCTCAAACGAGACCGGCACTCAGTTCTTCATCCTCATGAACACCTACACCCCCGGCGGCACCCACAACAACCAGGACTGGTCCCTACAACTCATGTTCAGCGCCCACAACCACTTCATATCCGACTTTAACGACGAAACCAAGAACACCACACTCCTCACCGACACCTGGGTCCCAATCCAAGTCAATATCAACTTCGACACAGACGTCCAAACTGTCTTGTACAACGGAGTACAACTCCTCCAGAAGAGCTGGAAGAACGGAGTCCAACAGGGAGGTGCCCAGAACCTCGCCTGCGTCGACCTCTTCGCCGGCAATTCCGCGTCCACCTCGGTCTATTGGGACGACCTCTCCGTCACCCCACCCATTCCACTGAGCTGTGACGCAGGAGGACCCTACGAGAACTTCCCCGGCATCGACATCCAGTTCCAAGGAACCGCTAATGGCGGGACTCCACCCTACACCTGGGCATGGCAGTTTGGCGACGGAAACTCCGCCAACATACCGAACCCGATCCACCCGTACGCCCAGCCGGGCACTTATACCGCCACACTGACCGTCACGGACGCGGCCCAGGGCACGGCATCGGACACCGCTACGGTGACGATCTCCCCAATTCCCATCGAGATCACCAAGATCGCCGGTGGCAAAGGCATCACCGTTACCGTGAAGAACAACGGCACGATAAACGCAACCAACATCCACTGGAGCATCACCCTGAACGGCGGGCTCATCCTGAAAGGGAAGTCGTATTCATCGACCATCCTTTCGCTTGGAGCAGGAAAAGACACCACCGTCAACTCCGCGGTGTTCGGATTCGGGAGAACGAAAATCTCGGTGACGGCGGGAGACCAGGAGAAGAACGCAACCGGGTTTGTGTTCCTGATGTTCGTCCTGGGAGTACGATAAACTCCCCCTTTTTTTCTTTTATTCTTTTATATCAAGAATAGGATTTTTTCTCCAGGGGCTCTCTAGAACTTCTTTGAGATGTAGTCCACGACCGACTCGAACACCGCGCGGCCGTCCCCGATCTCGCTGTCCAACCCAGTCCGCGTCCAAGTCGGCTGCTGATGGACGTAGAAGCTCCGCTCCGGATGCGGCATCATGCCGAACACCGTGCCGGCGGGATTGCAGATCCCCGCGATGTTCCACGGCGACCCATTCGGATTCCACGGATACCCCGCGTACCGCCCCTGGGGATCCACGTACCGGAAAACGATCTGGTCGTTCTTCTCCAGCCGCTTGATGTACTCCTCCTGCCGTTCCTGGGAGAACAGGAGCTTGCCCTCCGCGTGCGCACTCGGGATCAGGCGGATCGACGCCTTCGGGATCTTCCGGGTGAACACGCAGGTGCCGCCGTTCTCATGCTTCAGCAGCGTCGGCCGACACTCGAACCGACTCGAGTCGTTCAGATACAGGCACGCATCCGGCACGTTGCGGATCGTCTCATCGAACCCGGGCAGCAGCCCCAGCTCGGTGAGGACCTGGAACCCGTTGCAGACCCCCAGGACCGGGAACCCCTGCTCCACGTACTCCTTCAGTGGTTTCCGCAGTTGGCTCTTCATCCGCGCCGCGAAGATCGCGCCCGCACGGATGTAGTCCCCCGCGGAGAACCCTCCCGGGATCATCAGACACTGGTAATCGAACAGATCGCGGGTCTCCTCCTTGGTGCAGTCGATGCCCAGCAGCTGCTTGAGGTGCACGAACTCCGGCTGCGTCCCCAGGCGCTTGAACGCGTCCAGCGACTCCTGCTCGCAGTTCGTCCCCTCGATCCGGATGACCCCGATGCGGATATCAGAAAGCTTCATACAATGTACCCTCTGTCCAGGGGAGAATGCAAGCAGTCATATTTTAAGGATGCGAACCACCTCTCGCCCCCGCGGTTTCCTCCTGGTGAGAGCCCCGGATTGTTGGGAAAAAACCAACCATTTTCTGACCCTTTATAAGCACGATAGGCTCATACCGGCTCCTGGTGTAGGTGAAAAACCTGACGAGCCATGTGTTGAGCATGACGGTCATACTGACGATTATTGGTGGTCTGCTCCATCGTATTAACGCCTCCCCATCGGAGCAGATCACGTTTCCATCGGGAGGAGAGGCGACGGTATCCTGCCCACCTTTCCTAGGACTAGGCCACATCCAGATTACGGTGACGGCCGACGGCTTCCCCAAGTCCTCAGAAGGGTACCAGCTGTTTTTCCTGACTCTTCTCCAGCCGTAAACCCCTCCTCCCCCTTCTCCATTTTTTTTCCTTTTTCTTATTATTTTTTGGAATAAGATTAATGATGAGGCAGTGCATTCCCCACTCGGAATATCCTGTTGGAGGCCATCTATGAAGCATGTTCATTACTTGAAGGTTGATCTGGAGCAGCCCAAGGAGGCTGGGGCGAAGAATATCAAGGTCCGATGGCTGATCTCGAAGAAGGACGGGGCAAAGAACTTCGCGATGCGCATGTTCGAGGTCCAGTCGGGCGGCTGTTCCCCACTGCATCAGCATGACTGGGAGCACGAGGTCTTCATCCTCGAGGGCACCGGCCTGCTGCGCGACAAAACCCATGAGGAGCCGTTCGGGGCCGGCGACGTCGTCTTCGTGTCACCCATGGAATGGCATCAGTTCGTGAACTCCGGCAAGACCATGCTGCGGTTCCTGTGCTTGATCCCCATTAAAGACTAGATGGCACCCAAGCGCTCTTTTTTCCCTTTTCTTTTTTTCTGGGTTAATCTTATAATCCACTCCCGTATGGGATAGACTTGTGTGCCTTGCGATCCCTGGGAAAATCATGACGATTGACGCGAAGACGAGCCATGCCCAGGTCGACTACGGGGATGGCACCGCACGAACCGTGAACGTGTCCCTGGTGGACGTCAAGGTCGGTGACTATGTCCTGGTGCATGCGGGGTTCGCAATCCAGGTGGTGGAACGCAAGGAGGCGGAGGAGACCATTGCCTTGTTCAAGGAGATGCTTGGGGCGGCGGGTGAGGCCTAATGTTTGAGCTGCGCGACAAGGCGGTCGCTGACGAGATCGTTAGGAAACTAAAGGACGCCCGGGTCCATCTGCGGTTCATGCATGTGTGCGGGACGCATCAGGAAACGCTGGTGCGCCATGGCCTTGATGCGATGCTGAAGGGCTGCGGGATCACGGTGAGCCAGGGTCCCGGGTGCCCCGTGTGTGTGACGACCGCGCGGGAGATCGAGGAGGCGATCACGCTCGCCCGTCGGGGGTACACGGTCGCGTCCTTTGGGGACATGTTGCAGGTCCCGGGGAGGGCGGCGTCGCTAGCGCAGATGAAGACGGAGGGCTGTGACGTGCGCATGGTGTACAGCATCGAGGATGCGGTCGGCATCGCGAAAACTCATCCGTCGAAGGAGGTCGTGTTCCTAGCGGCGGGGTTTGAGACGACGGCGCCGTCGACCGCTGCGGTCATCGCAAGTAGTCCTCCCAAGAACTTTTCGGTTCTGAGTTGTCATCGGATGATTCCGCCGGCGCTGGAGGCGATCATGGGGATGGGGGAGTTGCGGATCGATGGGTTCATCGAGCCGGGTCATGTGTCGACAATCATCGGGCTTCGGCCGTATCAGCCGATCTCTCGAGAGTATCATGTGCCGCAGGTGGTCGCGGGGTTTGAGCCGTTGGATGTGCTGATGGCGGTCTGGATGCTGGTCCAGCAGGTGCAGGCGAAGAAGGCCATCGTGGAGAATGAGTATGTCCGGGCGGTGAAGCCTGAGGGGAATGTGAAGGCTCAAGCAGTGATGCGCCAGGTGTTTGTGCCAGGGGACGTCGCGTGGCGTGGGTTCCCGGTGATCCCAAAATCAGGGTTGTTTTTGAAATCAGAGTACTCGGGGTTTGATGCGCGGCTGCGGTTTGCGGATGTGTTGGCGGGCTTGGCGGGGGAGTCGTTCCCGGAGCTGGTGGGGTGTCGGTGTGGGGCGGTGCTGCGCGGGGTGTGCGCGTCGAGTGAGTGTCCGTTGTTCGGCTGTCAGTGTACGCCGCAGACGCCGCTGGGTCCGTGCATGGTGAGTCGTGAGGGCAGCTGCCGGATCGAGTACACGTATCAGAAGAAGTAGTAGGGTTTTTTCTTCATCGGAGCATGGAGCGAAGGAGGTACAGGATTGCGGAGACTGCGAGGCTGATGAGGATCGCTCCGATTGTTCCGGCTGTGATTCCAATGGTGGGGTAGAGGATGAAGATGGCGAGGCCGTATGCGGTGACGCTGTAGCTGCCGTAGATTAAGGCCTTGGCCAGGCCTCTGGTGAAGTCGGGTCCGTGTTCGAAGTCGGCGATGAGCATGGTGGAGAGGAAGATCGCGGGGAACATGGCGAGGACCCCGCTGAGCGCGGCGTTGACGTTGGAGAGGACGACGGCGGCAGCGATGACGACGCCGGCGAGGAGGCCACGTAGCAGGATTTTTCGGACGCTGTACGTCATGATGATCTTCTGCTGGGAGGGGATGTGTTTGTGTTTCTCCAGGAACCAGAGACATCCGACGTAGGCGGCGGCGAAGGCGATCTGGGAGACGAGCATGCTGTCGAGGTTTGAAAAATAGATGACGACGGTGCCGATAGCCCAGATGCCGAAGGAGCCGAGGAGAGCGTGGGGCAGCGAGCGGGTGATGAGGGCGGCGAATATGGTGAGGAAGAGGAGGTTCATGGCCATGACCGCGATAGAAACGGTGAGGGAGTGGGCGGCGAAGGGGATGCCGCGGTTGAGGGCGATGAAGAGGAAGGCGATGATGATGGTGGAGGGCAGGGTGCCGGCGATGCCGCCGGCCTTGGTGCCGAAGCGTTCGGCGAGCATGGTGATGAGGATGACGACGGCGAAGGAGAAGAAGAAGGGCAGGATGATTTCGACGAGGATGGAGAGCACGAAAGGGGGAATCCCTCATGGTTTAATAAGAACATAGTTTGGTGCCAGTCATCGGAAGTTTTATAAACCGTACATGAATTCGGTCCTACATTGTAATCATTACAAGTTAGGATACCATCCAGGCAAGAGCCATGTACGAAGACGACCTCACCCTCCTCAGACAACGCAACCTCAAAGTCACCCCCCAGCGCCTCCAGATCCTCCACTACCTCCACACCCACTACACCCACCCCGACGCCGACGAGATCTACACCGCCCTCAAACGCACCAGCCCCTCCCTCTCCCGCACCACCGTCTACAACGCCTTAGAAACACTCAAAAAAGAAAACATCATCCACGCCATCACCATCTCCGCCGGCGAGACCCGCTACGACGCCAGAACAGACACCCACCACCACTTCCTCTGCACCGCCTGCAAAAAAATCTCAGACATCGAACTCATCTGCCCAAACATCAAACGCGTCGAAGGCGGCGGCTACTGCATCGAAGAAGTCCACGGCTACTTCAAAGGCCTCTGCCCACTCTGCGCCAAAAAACAGGAGCGAAAGGATGAATCCAAAGATCCTACATAAGATCCCCTACGGCCTCTACATCATCGCCTCCCGAGACGACGGCCACCTCAACGGCCAGGTCGCCAACGCCCTCTTCCAAGTCACCGCCGAACCCCAGACCATCGCCGTCAGCATCAACAAAAAAAACCTCACCCACGACTACATCCAACAAAGCAAGGTCTTCTCCGCCTCCATCCTCTGCCAGGACGCCCCCATGACCCTCATCGGGCTCTTCGGCTACAAATCCGGCAGAGACGTCGACAAATTCAAGAACATCAAGTACACGATCGGCAAGACCGGCGCCCCCATCGTCACCGAATCCTGCATCGGCTACCTCGAAGCACGCGTCATCAACCAGATCTCCATCGGCACCCACACCATCTTCATCGGCCAAATCGAAGACGCGGACATCATCTCCACCAAACCGGTCATGACCTATCAGTATTACCACGAAGTCAAAGGCGGCCGATCACCCAAGAACGCGCCGACCTATGAAAAAACCGAGGACCAACCACTAAAAAAGGAGGAAAAAACCATGAAAAAATATGTCTGCACCATCTGCGGCTACGTCTACGACCCCGGGGCAGGCGACCCGGACAGCGGCATCGCCGCCGGCACCGCCTTCGAAGACCTCCCCGACGACTGGGTCTGCCCGGTCTGCGGCGCAGCCAAAGACGCCTTCGAACCCGAGGAGTAAACCCACCATGGAACCCGTCGAGATCAAACCCGACGTCTACTGGGTCGGCGCCATCGACTGGAACCTCAGAGAATTCCACGGCTACCGCACCCCCCGCGGCACCACCTACAACGCCTACCTCATCATGGACCGCGACATCACCCTCATCGACACCGTCAAACACGCCTTCACCCCCGAACTCCTCGACCGCATCTCCAAAGTCACCGACCCGCACACCATCAAATACATCGTCTCCAACCACGCCGAAATGGACCACTCCGGCGCACTCCCCCAGCTCCTCCAACTCCTCCCCAACGCCACCCTCATCACCTCCACCAAAGGAGCAATCGGCCTGGCGAAACACTACCACGCCGGCTGGCCGATGAAGGCGGTCACGTCAGGCGAGACCCTGACCATCGGCACACGGACCCTGCACTTCCACCACATCCCCATGGTCCACTGGCCGGACTCCATGGTCACCTACAGCCCCCACGACTCCCTCCTCCTCCCCAACGACGCCTTCGGACAGCACATCGCCTCAGCGCACCGCTTCGACGACGACATCGGCTGGGACATCCTCCAAGAAGAGGCAGGCAAGTACTACGCCAACATCGTCCTGCCGTACAGTGACCAGGTCGCCGCCGCACTCAAGGCACTCGCGCCCCTGAAGTTCGACATGATCGCACCCAGCCACGGCGCAATCTGGCGACGACACCTCTCCCAGATTCTCACCAAGTACCAGCAGTGGGCCACCCACCAGACCACGCCGTCCGCCGTCATCGTCTACGACACCATGTGGGGCTCCACGGACCAGATGGCGGGAGCAGTCCGAGACGGCCTCGAGGCCACCGGCCTGCCCGTGACCATACACAACCTCAAGACCAGCCACATCTCCGACGCCATGACCTCCATCCTCTCCTCACGACTCGTCTGCATCGGCTCACCGACCCTCAACAGCGGCGTCCTGCCCAGCGTCGGCGCCTTCCTCACCTACCTGCGCGGCCTACGCCCGAAACACCGCGTCGGCCTCGCCTTCGGCTCGCACGGATGGAGCGGACAGTCGGTCCCCGACATCGAAGCCACCATGACGGCCTTGGCCTGGGAGACACCGGTCAAGAGTCTCAAAATCCAATATGTTCCCGATGCAAACGACCTCAAAACCATCAGAGACACCGCACAACAGTTGGGAAACTATATAAAAGACAAGAAAATTGGAGCTACACCAGGGGGTAAATAAGACAGGCGCGAAGCCACCCCACGAGCTCGGAAAACGAGGAGAAAAATAAAGGAGGAAAAAAATATGCCCAAGACCCTTAAAGGAACAGAAACCGAACGACTCCTGCTTACCGCCTTCGCCGGAGAATCACAGGCCCGCAACCGCTACACCTACGCTGCATCCGTCGCCCGAAAGGAAGGCTACGAGCAGATCGCTGCCATCTTCCAGGCGACCGCGGACAACGAAAAGGAACACGCGCAAGTCTTCTTCAAACACCTCCAGGGAGGCATGGCCGAGATCACCGCGACCTACCCTGCGGGAACCATCGACACCACCGAGGGGAACCTCCGCCATGCGGCCGAAGGCGAACACCTCGAATGGGGCACGTTGTACCCCAACGCCGCCGCGGTCGCAGACCGCGAGGGATTCCCCGAGGTCGCCCGCAGCTTCCGCAACATCGCCAAGGTCGAATCCGAACACGAGAAACGCTACCTCAAACTCCTGGAGAACGTCAAGACCAAGACCGTTTTCAAGAAAAGCAAGACGGTGAAATGGCGCTGCCGCAACTGCGGCTATGTCCACGAGGGCCCCGAGGCCCCCCTGACCTGCCCGGCATGCCAGCACCCGCAGAGCTACTACGAGCTCTTCGTAGAGGCCTACTAACCCAACAAGGAGACCATGAGCGAACCACCCTATGATGCCGAGGTCGACTGCGTCGGCTACTACTGCCCGATGCCCATCGCCATGACCAAAGAGGCCATCGACGAGATCACGGTCGGCCAAGTCCTCAAAGTCGAGGCCGACGACCCGGCCGCCGAGGCAGACCTCAAAGCCTGGGCGAAACGCACCGGCAACGAGATCATCAAATTCGAAAAGGAGGGCATCCTCCTCCGATTCTTCATCAGACGAAAGAAGTGATGGCATATGAAAGAACCGAACAGCATCCTGTACGTCCAGACCAGCGATATGCCCGAGCGGCAGTACTCCCCGTTGGTCCTCGCGCAGACCGCGAAGATGATGGACCTCAAACCGCGGGTCTACTACCTCGGCATGGGCCTCAAGGTCCTCATGCCCGGGGTCGCCAAGACCATCCACCTCGGCACCTTCCCCAACGTCCAGGAGATGATCGAGAAGACCCAGGAGATGGGCATCGAGATTCTCGCCTGCGAGGCCTCAAAGCAGATGCTCGGCCTGCAGAAAGTCGAACTGCTCCCCGGAGTGAAGGTCGTCGGCGCGGGAACCCTGAATGACTTGGCCCTGGACGCCGAGGCCACCATGTGGTTCTAACAAACGGAGGCAATTCATGGATCAGATCTACCTGGACAACGCGGCCTGCACGCCCGCCGACCCCCGCGTGATCGACTACGCCGCATCCTTTTACGACGGGAAGATCGGGAATCCCTCGACCCTGCATTCCCGCGGGCTTACCGCGCGCGCCGCGCTGGAAGAAGCTCGAGGCCGAGTGAAAACCCTGCTGAACGCCGAGGACGAGAAATGCATCGTGTTCACCAGCGGGGCGACCGAGGCGAACAACCTCGCCATCCGAGGGACGGCGCTGCGTAACCCCAAGCTCGGCACACACCTGGTCGCCAGCAGAATCGAGCATATCTCCGTGCTCAACCCGATGAAAGACCTTCAGAAACAGGGCTACACCTTCGACCTCGTCCCCGTGGATGCGACGGGCCTCGCCGACCTCGAGACACTCAAGTCCCTGGTCACCAAGGGGACCGCGGTGGTCTCGGTCATGGCCGCGAACAGCGAGATCGGGACGATCGAGCCGATCCACGAGATCAGCGACATCGTCCATGCGGCGGGCGCGTACCTGCATGTGGATGCGACCGCGGCCGCCGGACACATCCCCGTGGATGTGCAGCGGGATGGCATCGACCTCTGCTCCGTCTCCTCCAACGATCTGACCGGGCCGCAGGGCGCCGGTGCCCTCTATGTCCGATCCGGGCTGAAGGTGCAGCCGGTCCTGGTGGGCGGCGGGCAGGAGCGGGGGCTTCGCCCGGGGACTGAGAACCTCTTCGCCATCGTCGGGATGGGGGAGGCCGCGCGGCTGACGATGCTTGAGATGGAGAGTGAGGCTGACCGGGTCCGGCGGATCCGCGATGCGCTCATCTCGGAGATCACCAAGGTCAAGGAGTCGTATCTCACGGGCCATCCGGTGCGCAGGCTTCCGAATCAAGCGAGTTTTCGGTTCAGTTACATTGAAGGGGAGAGCATCGTGCTGCTCATGGATCAGTTCGGCGTCCAGGTGTCGACGGGGTCCGCGTGTTCGTCGCTGACGCTGGAGCCGTCGCACGTGCTGCTGGCGCTTGGGCTGAAGCATGAGGAGGTCCATGGGTCGATGGTGTTGTCGCTGGGCCGGTCGAACAGCCTGGAGCAGGTGCCCCGGGTGGCGACCGCGGTGACAGAAACCGTTAACCGGCTGCGTATGTTGTCCCCGTTGTCGAGTGATAGGAGGTAAAGAGTATGGCCGCTGTTGGGTATAGCAAGAAGGTGATGGAGCATTTCCTCAACCCGCGCAACGTCGGGGTGATCGAGCATCCGGATGGGTACGGCAAGGTCGGCAACCCGGTCTGCGGGGATGTCATGGAGATCTTCATCTCGGTGAATAAGGACGATGTAATCACTGATATCAAGTTCCGGACGTTCGGCTGCGGGTCTGCGATTGCGACGAGCAGTATGGTGACGGAGATGGCGAAGGGCAAGACCGTGGATGAGGCGATGAAGATCACCCGTGGCGACGTGGCCACGGAGCTGGAGGGCCTGCCGCCGCAGAAGATGCACTGCAGCAACCTTGCCGCGGACGCCCTGCATGAGGCGATTAAGGATTACCAGGCGAAGAAAGCCATGAAGTAGGTTGAAGAGAGGGAAAGAAAAGGATCTTCGGAGGGAAACCAAGTTGACGAGCCAAAGAGAAGTCTATAAGTGTGCGGTGTGCGGGAACATCGTGGAAGTCGTCCATGCCAGCACTGGGACGCTGGAGTGCCATGGGCAGCTCATGCAGCGTCTCGTGGAGAAGACCACGGATGCGGGGAACGAGAAGCACGTCCCGGTCATCGAGAGGACCCCGACGGGAGTCAGGGTCAAGGTTGGTGCCGTGCCGCATCCTATGGAGGAGAAGCATTACATCGAGTGGGTCGATCTGCTGGCGGACGGCCTCGTGTACCGGCGGTTCCTGAAGCCGGGGATGGCGCCCGAGGCGGAGTTCCCGGTGCAGGCGCAGGCGGTCTCGGCGCGGGAGTACTGCACCATCCATGGACTGTGGGCCTCCAAATAGCGCCCTGTTTTTTTGCACCGCTATGGCAGCGCATGGCAAGCCTTAAATAGCGTATATGTATTATGTTAGCACGTCACCTGGGATGGAACGTGTATGAGTAGAGAGCGTATTGTGACCAGCATGGTCGCGGAAAAAGAGCTAGACCTCCTCAGCCGACACATCGACGTCCTCAAGACCGTCATGGACCACGGGCCCATCGGCATCATCCGGCTCTCCCAGATGACCGGACAGCCGCAGCACGTCATCCGCTACTCCCTGCGGACCCTGGAAAACGACGGGGTCATCAGGCCCTCCGCGCAGGGCGCCGTCGTCACCGACAAGGTCCAGCACACCCTCAACGAGCTCGACCAGCGGCTTGACGACATGATCTCGACCATGACCGGACTGAAAAAACGCCTCCGCTAGCCTCGCTCCTCCTGGAGCCAGGATGCCGGCCTCAAGGGCAATTCTTATATAGAGTTGTGAAATAACTCCCTCAGAACATTCCAAGGAGCACAGAAATGCACAAAAGAACCATCCTCGCCACAGGGCTACTACTCGTCGGGCTGCTCTTCTCCGCAGCCTCTATCACCGCAGAAAACCGATCCATGACGGATATCACCGGCGATGTCATGAGCATGGACATCAACGGCAACACCACCATCGTCACCAGCAACCCGGAGATGAACATCAACGACATCGACATCACGAACGTCACCTGCAACAACAACACCGGCTCCGTCACCATGAGCGTCACCGTCGCCGGAACGATTAGCGACCGCGGGACCCTCAACGACATCTACATGTCGGACGAAAACGTCGACTACTATAACCTCACCATCAACACCATCGGCTACTCCCTGAACATCACGACCAACGAATCCCTCTACATGGCCACCTACGTCAACGGCACCTGCCGGCTCGCGCTCAACGAGGACACCACCAACACCACGCCAGTCACCAACTTCTCCAAGCATGGCAACACGCTCACCATCACCTTCAAACTAGACACCCCCCAGGAGGTCATCCAGGACTTCGGCGCCCAGACCATCTTCATGAAGGCGAACATGACCGCGTTCATGAACGGCGACGTCGACCAGGCCTTCTACTACCTCTCAGACAGCGCCCCGAATGCCCCCCTAACCATCGAAAATGCAGGCACCGACCAGACGCTCGCTGCCCCCGGCACCCCCATCCAGTTCACCTGCAGCGTCGTTGTCACCACGGGTCAGTTCCCCTACACCTACCACTGGGACTTCGGCGACCACCAGACATCGACCGAGCAGAACCCCACCCACACCTACACCCAGGCCGGAAGCTACACCTACAACTGCACGGTCACTGACAGCGGCGGCACGACCCAGTTCGAAGTCGGGACAATCAAGATCCAAAGCGGCGGAGGCGGAAACACCATCGGATCGGGAAACATGATCCTGATCTTCATCGCCATCATCGTGATCATCGCTATCGCCGGGGTCGCCATCGTCATCTACCTCATCCGGCGGTAACCCCGCCATCCCTCTCTTTTCCCCTTTTCTTTCGCTAGCTTTTTATGGTCCGAGTAGGTTAGGGAGCGGAAAAGAGGACTCGGCATGGCAGAGGTGGAGAGCAAATACTCATATAGGAAGAAGACCGCATGGGAACTGTTCACCAAACCACAGGTCGAAGAGGCCTTCGCGTACGCACGCGACTACATCAAGTTTCTCAACGCGGCGAAGACCGAGCGTGAGGCGGTCTCGCTTATCCACAAGACGGCGACGAAAGCCAGGAAACGCGTCACGGTCAACCGCGGAAAGGCCGCGGCCGTCATCGTCCCCGGGAGCAGGCCCATAGAAGAGGGCATCCGTCTCGTGGTCGCGCACATCGACTCTCCCCGCCTTGACCTCAAACAGATCCCCCTGTACCAGGACTCGGAGAGCAACCTCGCCCTCTTTGAGACCCATTACTACGGGGGCATCAAGAAGTACCACTGGGTCGTCATCCCCCTCGCCCTGCATGGCGTAATCGTCAAGAAGAACGGGGAGACCGTCACCTTTTCTCTGGGGGAG